>Ga0163179_10000039_pt1 | contig 105036 bp, 68 predicted proteins | sample AtlANTMetagenome_FD_109643 | JGI IMG/M metagenome (GOLD analysis project Ga0163179, IMG submission 109643) | Marine eukaryotic phytoplankton communities from the Atlantic Ocean - Atlantic ANT 2 Metagenome | ecosystem: Environmental > Aquatic > Marine > Oceanic | place: North Atlantic Ocean...
CCTTTGAGATCCCGATCGACGCGGCCGCGGTGGCGTCGAACTACACGTTCGGCGACATCGACGACGACGCGAGCAACGACTGGACGGCGGCCCGGGTGAACAACCGGATCGTGTTCAGCGCGCCCGCCGGCGCGAACGCGCTCGAATGGAACACCATCTACAACTTCGGCTTTGACGCGGACATCGCGCCGGGCATCTCCCAGTCGGAGATCCTCGAGGCGCGCCCGGGCCCGGGCGCTGCAACGGTCCAGGTCCAAACGGAAGTGCCTGGCGGCACGACGATCGCGAGCTTCAACTCGTTCGGCGCCGGTTGCCCAGGTAGCGCGCAGGCCCCTGCGGTCACGTGCCCTGAGTTGAACCCGAACGGTGGCACGCTGTCGAACAGCACGAACCAGTTCGAGTATTGCTTCCAGGTGGTCAACTCGGACTCCTACGACGTGAACTCGTTTGAGATCTACACGGCCTCAAACCAAGGCACGATCACGCGGCCCGCGCACATCTACGCGGACGCTGGCGGCGGTCCTGCGAACGCTCCGTTGGCGTCTACGACGATCACGGTTGACGCCGCCGCAGGGTTCTACACGGCGACCTTCGCGACCCCGGTCGCGGTCAGCGGCACCTACTACATCGGCTACGAGAACTCGCCTGGCGGCGTCATCTCAAACCTGAACGCAGGGACTGGCGGCACGGGCTTCTACCGAGGCACCGGCAACTGGAACCAGTCGGGCTTGGTGCAGCGTCCGTCATGGCGCGTGAACTGCACGGCGCCGTCGGTGAACCTCACGCCGACCATGTCGGTGAATGGCTTGCCGCAGCTGGGCGGGACCTACTCCCCTGAGGTCAGCGACGCAGTCGCCAACGGGTTCGCGGTGTTTGTCTCGGGCCTGTCTGATCAGACGAACAGCGGCGCGCCGCTGCCGTTGGCTTTGCCGGGTGCGCCTGGTTGTAACCTGCTCGTTTCGACGGACGTGCTCACCCTTGAGCTGACCGACGGGCAAGGTCAGGCCGCATCGGCGATGACGGTGCCGAACAACCCGGCCCTCACCGGGATGTCGATCTACCACCAGTGGGGCATTTGGGACCCCGCCGTGAACAACCTGTCGATCGTCATGTCGAACGCGGGTGTCGCCACGGTCGGCAACTAGCCCCGCTGGCATGGGCAGCTCCGGCCTGCGCCGGCGCTGGGCGCCCTGTCGCACCGCGCGTGTGGCAGGGCGCTCCTGTGTACGGTCGGTGGGGTATCCTGTTTCTGTCGCGTTTGGTTGTGCCCGTCGCGCGGGAGGGCGTGGTGTTGCCGCTCTCCTTTCGTTAGCATCGACTCTTCTCACCCCTCAACTGCTCCCACCTATACGGAGAACCTTGATGCACCGCATCTCAGCCCTTTCCGCGGCATTCCTGATCGCAGCCACGAGCTCTGCTCAATCCAACGTCGTCCCAGGCCTCGATGGAGCGCTCATCGACATCGGGAACCTGACGTATTGGGGGCGTCGCGGGCCGGCGAACAACGGCGAGGTCGGCATGTCGTTCATGAATGAGATGTGCAACCCTGGATCGGTCGACATCCCGTGGTTCGCCGCTATGCAGCCGAACCACCCGTTCTTCGGGTTCATCATCGCGCGGGTGCACAACGACAAGATCGAGCAGATCAACGAGTGGTCGTTCTGTAAGCACGCTTGGCTGTCGATCAACTACACGGTCGGTGGCTGCGGCAGCCCGTGCAACACCAGCACTTCAGGCAGCTTGATGGGGGTAGGCTGTGGTGACGCGTATGGCGCCGGTAATAACGCCAACCGTGATGACCTCGGGCCGCCGGAAGAGATCGACCCGTGGCTCGGCGAGTGGAACCCACTCGGCAGCTACTTCGACATCGGGGACCCGTCGCAAGCTGGTTACCCGGCTCCTGCCGACGGGATCAACAGCCTCTCGACCAACATCTTCGACAACGTCGACAACCGCTGCACGGTCAAAGAGCAGGACCTGAGCGTCGCTGGCGCGGATTATTACTACGCGATCCAGCTTGTGCTCAACGGCGAAGACGTCAACAACCGCACTGACAACATCGCATACCGGGGGTTCACGCCTGGTAGCTCTGGCGGGACTTGGTTCTTCAGCAACAACGGCCCCATGCAGGTCGGGACGGTGTTGAGCCAATGGCAGGGCGCGTCGATCGAATCAGGGGGTAATGGCGCTGATGACGGTCGGTTCTATGTAGCAGCTAAGGTGACCCCGATCGGCAGCGGCCAATTCCATTACGAATACGCGGTCCACAACGTCGACAACAGTCGCGGGGGCGCGACCTTTGAGCTGCCCATCGACGCCGCTGCCACTGCGACCAACTTCACGTTTGGCGACCTCGATGACGACGCTAGCAATGACTGGACGGCGGCCAGGGTCAACAACCGGATCGTGTTCAGCGCCCCCGTCGGCGCGAACGCCCTCGAGTGGAACACGATCTACAACTTCGGCTTCGACGCGGACATCGCGCCAGGGACGTCGTTTGCGGAGCTCGTCGAGGCTCGCCCCGGCCCGGGCGCGACGCTCGTTCAAGTCCAGACCGAGGTCCCCGGCGGCACGACGATCGCGAGCAACGCCACCTTCGGCGCTGGTTGTCCTGGCTCGACGCAGATCAGCATCCCGACCTGCGCGCAGATGAACGCTACGGGTGGGTCGCTGAACCAGACGACCTCTGCCGATGAGTTCGTGTATCGCGTCGGCAACAGCGCGCCGACGTCGTTGGCGAGCTTTGACCTGTTCACGCGCTCTACGGGTGGGACGGTGACGGTGCCTGCGCGCATCTACTCGCCGTTCGGCAACGGCCCTGGGCCGGCGCCCATCGCGACGACGACGATCACGATCGGCCCGTCAGCCGGGTTCTATACGGCGACCTTTAACCCGCCGGTGACGGTGGGCTCTTCGTTCTATATCGGCATCGATAACACTGCGCAGACCACGCTGCTCAGCGACTTGACGGGCGGCGCGATCAACCTTGGTTACAAGCGGACCGGTAACGGCGCATGGAGCTTCCAGATCATGCGGCCTTCGTGGACCGTGCAGTGCACGAACCAGCCGCTCTATCCGACGCCGGTGGCGAGCGCGAGTGCCTTGCCGATCCTCGGCAGCACCTACGACATCGCGTGCGTTGACGCGGCGCCTTCGAGCCTCGCGGTAATGGTGACGGGCTACTCCGACACGTTCGGCGGCGGCGTTTCGCTGCCCGCCCCGCTCCCGAACGCGCCTGGCTGCGAGGTCCTGGTGTCGCCCGACATTCTGTTGTCGTCAGCGACAAGCTCCACCGGGGCTGCGAGCCAGAGCGTCGCGGTGCCGAGCAACAACGCGCTCGCTGGCCTGCAGGCCTACCACCAATGGGTCATCCTCGACGTTCCTGCGAACCAGCTAGGACTGATCGTCTCAAACGGCGTCAGCGTCGTCCTCGGTAACTGACGCCGGTCTGCCGGGGCGGGGTCTACTGGCCCGTGTCCCCGGCGACGCCCTGAAGGAGCACGGCTGCGCTCACCAGCGCGGCCGTCTCTGTACGTAGCACATGCGGACCGAGCGCGGTCCGCACGAAGCGCTGGTCGCAGGCTGCCTGCTTCTCGTCGTCGGTGAGGCCGCCCTCCGGCCCAATGAGCACCGTGACGTCGTCAGCGTCGGCTGCGTGTGATAGAGGCGCGCCGCTGGCGTCGGCGAGCAACCTTCGGTCCGGAAGCTGGCTCAACAAGAACCCTTCGAGCTCGAGCGGTTCCTTGATCGTCGGGAGATGCGGCCTCGCGCACTGCCCTGCGGCGGCAGCGGCGATTTTGCGCCAGCGCTCGGCTCGCATGGACTGTGGCCGGCTACGAGCCGTCCAGAGCGGTTGAAACGTCGCGACGCCCACCTCTGTGCCGTGCTCGATGAGCCAGTCAGCGCGGGCAGGGCGCGGGCACGCGAAGGCGAGCGTGACCTGAGGTCGGGTCGAGGGGTGAATCTGCGGCTCCGAGACGGCGGCGACGAGTTCGTGGCGGCTGACCGATCGAATGGTCGCGGTGGCGGTTTGGCCTTGGCCGTCGGCGAGCGCGACGGAGTCGCCAGGGTGCAGGCGAAGGACGCGGAGCAGATGGTGAGCGAGATCACCTGCTAGGACGGCTTCCCCTGGGTCCGGGAGCGTCGGAACGTGGTAGAGGTTGGCCATTCGCGGACTTATTGGGCGGTTCGGTCGGTTGTAACGGTTGTCCTGGCAGACAGTACCTTGCGGTGTCGCCGTCCAAGGGTAGCTTGTATTTGTCCTGTGTCGCGCCCTTGTCCCGGTCGTGGCGCGAGACGGTTCTCTTCGCGTCCGGCGGAGTCGAGCCTTACCGGCGCCCCCTCCGGTCTCGACGCCACTGGTGTCGTTACGACCCCTCACTACTATCCAGAATGGCCAATTACGTCCTCGAGATCCTTGATGGGGATCGAGCAGGCGAAGTTACGCCCGTTGGCGATGCGTTGCTACGCATCGGTCGCAAAGCAGGGAATGACCTCGTGCTCGCCGATGAGAAGACGTCGGGCGTCCACTGCGAGATTGCGCCGGACGGCGAGCGCCTCGTGCTTAAGGACCTCGGCTCTACCAACGGCACCTTCCTAGATGGCAAGCGAGTGACCGAGGTGGTGTTGACGCCAGGTGACGTCGTCACGGTCGGTCGCCTCCGGGTTCGATTTCAGGATGCAGGTGCTGACGGCGCTGGGGCGGGCGATGACGAGTTCTCGCTCCGGACGCTCGACGCGGCGCGCCTGCAGAAGCGGGGCAGTCCCGTAGGGCTGCTCGCGTTGTTGCTGGTCGTCGTCGCCGGCGCCGGCGGTTGGTGGTGGACACAGCAGGGCGGTGCCGCCGAACAAGGTGGCCGGGCGGCGCCCCAACGTCGGGCCCTCCTTCTGCACGTCGCGGGCAACCGGATCGACGCACAAGTCGCCAGCTGTGAGAGCGCCGAGGGCTGGGCCCTCAAAGCAGGCGGACTCGGCTTTCGCCCGAGCGGTGACGCTCACACTGGTCGAGGCGGCCTCCGCGCCCACCGTGAAGATGACGCTAGCGACGCGCCGACGGCTAACTTGGACGACTACGCGATCCTTCGGTTGTCAGAGCCGCTTGAGGTCTTCGCTGGGCGCACGTTGACCGTCTCTGCGTATTGCCGGACCCGCGGTGACGGCCTGATTGGGCTCCGCGCGGTCGCGTTCGCGCAGAGTGAAGATTCCCCGTTCCGCTTTGTCAGCGGCACGGCGGTCGAGGCTCGCGATGGTTGGCAGCGCTTAGAGGCGGTCGTGACCGTTCCGGACGGGTGTGACCGCCTCCAGGTCGAGCTCGCCGCGGCGATCCCCAGCGAGGCTGCCGAGGCGCACGTCGACGACGTCGCGATCGTGGAGGGCGGCGACAACAACGGCTTGAAGGTCAAACTAGATACAGGGTTGACCGCGTTCGGCTTTGGCAGCTCGATGGCGGTGCGGTCCGCGGACCCGCAGAGCCCGGCGACGGTCCTCGCGCTGGTGCCTGCAGAGGTGCCTGAGGCACTTGAGGGGCTGCGCGCCGCGGGCGAGTGCGCGCTCTCTGATGTAGGCGGGACGATCACGGTGGATGCCGACGACGGCGGGTTTGGTGTCGAGGTGGCGAAGGTCAGCTCGATCGCGTTCGTGCTCCCAGAGGACTCTGGCGGTGGGCTGATGATTGCCGGTGCAGACGGCAGCTTCGCGTCATCGCCGGCGGAATCGGAGTTCGAAGCAGCGAGCGTTTTGTTCGGTCAATTCGGCACGCGGGCGATGCTTCGGTTCGAGCAGCCTGTGTCGGTGCGAGGGGCTGCCGCCGGCGGCGCTTACAGCCTCGCGGCGCAAGCGTCCTCCGCGACTCTCGTCGTAGGGTTCCGGGCTGAGCGTCAAGCTGCGGGCGCGCTGGTGCGTGATGCTCGGGAGTCCGCGCGAGAAGGGGAGCCGCGCGCTGCGTTGGCGGCCCTCGCGAAGGTCTTCATCTCATATCCGATGGATTCGACGGCGCTGCAAAACGCTCAGCAGTTGCGCACTCAGATCCTTGAGGCGCAGTCCGCGACGGCGCGGCAGCTTGAAGAGGACTTGGAGCAAGCGGGCTTCTTTGACACTCGCGGCGGCTTCGAGCGCGTATGCGAAGGGATCGACGACCTGGTTGTGACCTATGGGGAGACCAACGTCGAGGGGCTAGATGACCTGCGCGCGCTGCGGGCGAAGGCTGAGCAGCGCCTCGAATCGTTCGATCGGCTGAAGTACACGGCGCAACGCGAGCGGCTCATGACGCTGGCTGCCGCCTTCGGGGCGGTATCGGAGCCTCGCTTGCAGAAGATGGTCCAGGACTACATCGCACGCTTCTTACCCGCTGAGTCCGCCGGCGGGGGTGAAACCGGGGGCAAGGATTGAGCCTATTCTCGCCCGGCGAGCAATTACCAACGCAGAACCACCACACGACTCATGGCAAGCAAAGCAACCGCCGTCGACATCGGCAGCCATAGCGCGAAGGTCCTGGTCGCCCAGGTCGGCAAGCACGGCGTCAGCGTTCTCCGTTTCGCTGGCCTGCCTGCGGCCGAAGGCGGCGTGTCGCTGGACCAGGCTGGCATCCCGCTCAAGGACAGCACATGCGGCCTAGCTGGTCGCGACATGACCCTGAGATACAGCCAGGTGCCACCGACGCCTGATTGGCAGCTCCGCAACTTGATGGATTTGGAGATCCAGGACCTCTCGCAGCAGTCAGGTGGCGCGCTGTCCGCAGACTACAACCTGCTGCCGATCGAGGATGAATCGGGCAGCGATACGGTGTTGTTGGCCCTCGCGAAGGACGACGCGCTACAGCGTCTGCAGGAAGATGTCGCAGGTGGCGGCGGCGCGGTCAGCGCGTTCGTCCCGAACTGCACGGCGCTCTATAACGCGTATTTGAAGTGCGGCCCAGTCGACGCAGACGCGGTGGTGGCGCTCGTGAACATTGGGCACGAGACCATCGACCTGGCGATTGTGCGCGGTACGGATTTGCTCTTCGCGCGCAACCTGACGAGCGGCTGCAAGGTCCTCGACGACGCGATCAGCAGCAACTTCAACGTGTCGTCGCGTAAAGCTGAGGTCTTGAAGAAGGACTTGTTAGACCTGGACCCAGCCAGTCGAGGGAGCTACCAATCGGGCCACTCTGAGAAGGTGACGATGGCCGCGTCCAGTGCGGCCACTTCGATCCCCGCGGCGATCAACAGCTCACTCTCCTTCTGCAAGGCGCAGACAAAGATCAGTGACTTGCGGTTGGATAAGGTGCTCGTTTGCGGCGGAGGTGCTCGCCTGCGAGGGCTGCGGGGGTTGCTCCGTGAAAATCTCCGGTGTCCGGTCGAGCTGTTTGATCCATTCGCGAACGCGGACCTTAGCGCCCTTCCGCCCGACGACGCGGAGCAGCTTGATCAGATGCGTTGCGAGGCTGTGGTCGCCCTCGGCCTCGCTGTCGGGCGCCTAGACGACACGCTCTATTCGCTAGAGATCCTCCCCGAGGCTGTTCGGAAGAGGCAACGATTTCAGCAGCGGACGATCTTCAATATCTTGGCTGGCCTGGTCGTCGGTGGGGTCCTGGCGCTGCAGGCTCAGCACAACCAGGAGTCTTCCGCAGAGCGTCAACGATACAGCGCAGGCATGCGGCGAATGGTCAGCAGCGTGAACCGGACGCACGAGGAAGCGTCGTCGCTGATTGAGCAGAACAAGATCGACCGCGCGCTCGTCCAGAACATGCGTCAGCGAGCCCTCCCGCTGCACGGCGTGCTCAGGGTTCAGCGAGCCGTCACGCGCCACCTGCAACCTCAGCTGTGGGTAGAGAAGCTTGAGGTCGGGGCGAAGCGCGGTAGGCCGGGCGCAGAGGCTATGCCAACGGTGACGGTTGAGGTCGCGGCCAAAGAGCTGAACGGCGTTGATCCGAGCCGCGTGATCGTCGAGTTCTACGAGCGCTTTCGCTCCGATCCGCTGATCAAGGACCAGCTGGTCGTGGACATGAAGGATCGGCCGAGCCCGGACAGCGCCAAGCGAGTCGTCTTCACGGTCGAGCTCGAGGCGCCGGCTCCCAGCGAAGAGGAGTCGAACTGATGGATATCGGAGAATTTGTCCAAGAGAACAAGCCGTGGCTGCTCGGCGTGGCGGTCGGCGCAGCCGTTTGGTTGATCGGCGGTGCGGTCGTGGACTCGGTGACCGCGCCGGGTCAGATGCCGCGTCGGCAAGACACCCTCCGAGAGGCTTATAAATCACGAGACCTCGCGGGGGCGCAGGAAGTCAGCGACGCGTTGACTGCTGAGCGCGCGCGGCTCGCCGCCGAGTTGTCGTTCGATGTCGCGCCAGCGTTCCGAGAGTGGAGCGGTCCCGCTGACCAGCACTTGTTCCTCTCGGGTCGCGACCTGCGGATGTCGATCGTCAACGCGGCGAGTGATCGGGACGTGGTCGTAGATGAGAGCGATATCTCATGGGAGGTGCCTAGCGGGGTCGAACAGATCCGCGACACGTTGTTTGGCTTGGACCTGCTCGACGTCATTCAGTCGCGGCTTTTTCAGGCGCATGATCGAGTGGTCCGCGGTGATGAAGACGCTATGGGATTGGGGGCCATTATCTCGATGAAGCTCGAAGGTCAGCGCCGTGGACGGAGCCTCGGCCGGGGGCGTAGCCGTGGCCGCCGCCGTGGCGCGGTCGACGTGAGTGATTTGATCAAGCAGCAGCGCGTAAGCCTGCAGTTTCAATCTGATGAGGCGACGCTTGCATACTTCCTGGAGGCCTGCCGCGCGGAGCAGCGCACGGTCGTGCTCGACAGCCTCCAGGTGACGGCGCCGGCGCGCGTCGGCGAGGGGTGCACGGTCAAGTTGAGCGTCGCGGGTATCTCGTTTGTTGTTGAGGAGGAAGGCAAATGAGCATCCGCAAAGAGCAGGTGTTGTTCATCCTGGTCGTGTTGTTCGCGGCGTATTGTTCGCAAGACTTCCTGTCGGTTGATGCCATGAAGGTTCGCTACGCCCCGACGCGGATCGAGTATGAGCCTGAGGCCTTGCGGCCGGCGGCGTTGGTCAGCACCGAGAACGATAAGATCAGTCGCCAAGACTTCTTTAGTGAGCCGAGCGAGACGCGCCCGCTCCCGCCGCGCGACTTGCCGTTTCCGCCGCGGGCGCCGCTCTCTGTCTGCGGCCTCCCGTTGGACCCTGGCCCCGATTTCCGTCACTCGTGGCTGCTTCGCCAAGACGGAGCGGTGATCACGGACGCTGCCTTGAACCCCTCGGACAGCCCCGAGAGCGGTGCTGTGGGACCGAGCGACGTCATCGACGACAGCGGCGACGTGGGGGTCGGTCCGATGTCGGCGGAGCAGGCTGCGCAGCTCTATGACCGACTCTACCTCCAGAACTTGAGCAAGCCGTTCTACGGCGTGCTTGAGTCCGCCGAGGGGATCGACCCGTTTGAGTTGGAGCAACGGACGGACTTTACCGGCCTCAAGCTTCGCTTCCGGGTGTTTAGCCTTAGCAAGCGGAAGCTCGGGCGCTCGCAGCCGTTCGGCGACGGCCCGACGCTGCAGGCGATCTCACGGTTCCAAGTGGCTGACAACCTCCGCAACGAGGTGACGCGCCGTGTTCGCAGCGTGCCGATGGGTGACGCGAGCAGGCAGGGTGAGCGGCTGTCGCTGATTGAGTGGTTGCTCGAGCAGGCCAAGACCGAGTCTTGGGTCTACGAGGAGGCGCTGAAGCAATCCGGCGATTACCTGCAGATGTCGGGGCAGACGCTCGCTGGGCGAAGGGTGATGCAGCGAGTGCTGCGCGCGATGGGCAACCTCGGCGAAGAGGTGAAGTTGCTAGATGGCACGACCGGTGACAATGAGGCTGACGCCTTCCGGGAGATGGGCCTGGGCGTGATCAAGGCCCGCTTAGGGCTCTGGGCCGAGGCTGAGCGGCAGCTTAAGAAGGCCGCGGAGCTGGCTCCAACTGATGGGCGGACTCACGGTACGCTCGCGGAGTTCTACCGCGAGCGTGGTCGCACGGTGCTTGCGCTTACCGCGGCAAAGCGCGCGCAGCAGACCCTCGGCAGCGTCCAAGACTCGGTTGAGCGCTCCCGCATCTTGCGCACGGTCTTGGGCTGCTACCTTGCTGCTGGCGAACTTGACGCCGCCAAGGCGCTCGCCGGCAGCGTCTCTAAAGAGAGCTACCTCCGCGGCTGTGTCGCATACGCTGCTGGTGATCTATCGGCGGCCAAGGCGGCGTTCGAAGGGGCGGCGACTAGCGTGGACGCCAGCGCCGCCCAGCTCGGCCGAGCCGCGTGCTTGATCCAAATGGGCGAGTGGCAGGAGGCCTACGGGCTCTTGGTGCGCGTCGCCGATGAGGATCCGATCCTCCGGCACCGGGCGTGGACCGGGCTCGCGCTGCTCTTCTCACGGACGGGTAACTTCGAGGATGCGCTCACATATTGTGATCGCGCGCTGGAGGCCTCTCCGGGCGACGCCTACGCGCTGTATCTGCGGGGCCGGACGATGCGGTTGATGGGCCAGTACGCCGGCGCGCTTGAGGCGTTGTCGCAGTGTCTGCGGGTCCACGATGACTTCGTCCACGCGATCGCAGAGATGTCAGCGGTCCAGACGGAGCTCGGTCAGAACGCCTCTGGGACCGACCAGGCCGCGGCGTGGTTGGCGGCGAGGCGCTACCAAGATCGCGCCGTCGCGCTGTCTCCGAAGTCAGAACTGGAGCTGCTGGAGGTGCAGGGGCTGAGGGCGTATCAGGCAGCGGACCGTCGCGCTGCGAGGGCGGCGTTCGAGTCGGCGCGCGACATTGCCGACAGCGACGCAGCACGCGGCTACGCGAAGGGCGCCCTCGCGGTGGTTTCATACAGCCGAAGCCGCGTCGATGACGCGATGACGACGCTTGAGCGGCTTGAGCGGGACCTTGGGCGTGAGAGCGGGCTCGGTAAGTGGGCTGGGGCGACGCTTGGCGCGATCGAGGTGCACGCGCAGAAGGAGGCGCTGGGCGACAGCTTTGACCGGGATAAGCTGGGTGACCTCTGGGCATGCGACGCGGACAAGGGGCTCGGCGCGCGGATCCGCGACGGTCGACTGGTCTTTGGCGGGAAGTTCTCCAGCGCGGGCAGCGGCGAGGTGTTTGCCGAGCGCAACGGCGCGATCGCACGAGGGAAGAATTTCCTCGCGACGTCGGTCGAGCTTGAAGTCCTGCCTGGGACGGAAACGAGCGAGTCGTGGAGCGGGCTGGGGATTGAGATCCAGCGAGGCCGTCAGGGCGTCGACTTCCAAGCGCGCGTTGGTGTGTATCAGGGGCAGCCGATGGTCACGGTCAGCGACGGTCGGGTGAGCGACGACAACCCTGCGGTTCGCAAGAAGCTCGCCGCGAGCCTGATGCGGGACGGTGAGGCGCAGCTCCTCGAGCTGCGCGTAGTCCCTAAGGGCGCCGATGACGCGCGGCAGATGATCCTGCAAGTCTATTTCAACAACGCGATGGTGCACAGCCAGCAGCTCAAGCTGCTCACTCGAAGCACGAACACGGCGCTTAAGACGGTCGTGTTCACCGCCGGCAACAAGCGGGCGGCTACGGACGTTGCCTTCGACAACTATCGTCTAGAGCGACGCAAGGAGGTTCGCTGATGTCGGATCGTACAAAGCAAGGAGGCTTCACCCTCATTGAGCTGCTCATCGTCATCGCGATCATCGGCACGCTCGCAGCGGTCCTCTTACCGCGCGTCTTGGACACTCGCAGCAGCGCGGATCGGATGGCGACTGAGGGGACGATGATCCAGCTCAAGAACGCGATCGATAAGTTCAACCGGGCGATGGGTTACTACCCTAGCGACGACCTTAATTATCTGGATCGTCGTAAGGCGCCGGCGTGGAAGCCTGACAACGGCAAGAACACGGGGATCGAGTCGCTGCTGGTCATGCTCAGCCAAAACAAGAAAGAGGGCACGAGCCTCAGCGACCTCGGTGATTCGCTCGTGAACACCGACGAAGACAGCCACGGCGTGCCGCTGCCACTGCTGGATGATGTGCGTAGTCGCTACGAGATCGCGGACGCGTGGGGAACTCCGATGGTTTACTTCAGCAAGCTCAGCATCGGCAAGCCACAGCAGGTCGTCCCCGGGCTAGGTGAGCCCGTAGTCTCTGTTAAGGCGCGAAAGCGAGAGGATGGCTCGTATTACGGGCAGCGGAAGTTCCAGCTGCTGAGCGCGGGGGCAGATTTAACCTTCGGGACGGACGACGACGTCGTTTGGCCGTCGAACTGACGCGATGCACAGCAGCTCGGCACAGGTCGGCCGGCGCGCCGCAGAGGCAGGCTTCACGCTGTTGGAGCTGCTCACCGTGATCGGCATCATCTCGGTCCTGATGGGGATTGGTCTGGGTTACCTCGGCAAGGGGGACCCGGAGTTGATCGCCCAGACGATCCTCCGGGGGGAGCGGCGGGCTGCACAGATGACGGCGCGCGCGGAAGGAGTTCCGACCGAGGTGTGGGTTCGGCCCGGACTAGACAATCAGCCCGCGTCCGTGCAGGCGCGCCTGCTCGAGCCGGTGGTCGCGTTTCAGTTCGAGCCAGGGCAGCCCTACCTTGACCAGCGATTGAGGCCTGAACTGGCGGGCGAAGAGATCCCGGCCGGCCGCTTTGGCGCCGCGCGACGGCCGTACGACGACGATGAATTGCCTCTACTGCGGTGGTCTGTCCCGCCGTTGCTCGCGGATCTGCGCGGGGGCTTCGTCGCCCGAATGGACGTGTTTCTAGAAGACCGGCGTGGCTGTGTTGTGATGGAGCTGCCGCCGATGTTCGAGGTTCGGCTCGATGACTCTCTGCGTCTTGATGCGCGGTTGCGGGTCACCGATGGGCAGGGGCAGGCCCAGCGCCGATCGCTCCAATCTAAGATGTCCGTGCCGCTGCGTCGGTGGTCTACGCTCGAGGTCGGCTATGACGGAGCCGCGTTTTGGTTGGAGGTGGATGGCAGGACGTTTGCGCGAATAGGCGCGACGGGCGTCCCCCAGCACAAAGAGCGCATGACGTTGGACATCTCTCCTCCTGAGGCCGCGATTGCTGGGATGGTCGATGAGGTCCGGCTCTTAGCCTTCGGATTCGCGCCGCCTCAGTATTTGCCGATCGAGCTCCAGCCGACCGAGACCTTCCGCTTCACCTATGACAAGCGTGGCGAGCCGATCAGCGCCCCTGTCATCACCTACGAAGACCTGACGGGCGGAGGCGCTGAGCGATGAGTCGATGTCGAGAGCGCCGTTCGGAGCGAGGGTTAGCCCTGCTCGCTGTGCTGTTCGCGCTTACGCTGCTGATGCTGCTCGCGCTGCCGTTTGCCATTTCGATGAGCGTCGGCGCGGACGCGGCGATGCGGGACGTTGACCAGGTGGAGGCGGAGCAAGCGTCTGCGAGCGTGCGGGCCCTTCTGCTCGCGGATGTGGCGCTGTCGCATCCCGCGATAGACGTCACGCCTAACTACGACGACCTCTCGGAGTGGCCTGTCGGCGTCGCCTTGCCACCGGAGTTCGACGCGTTGCGCGCCGGCGGGCGGATTTTGCTGGGGGGTGAAGTGCAAGATCTGCAGCGCTATCTGTCGTTGGACTCGGCGTCACCCCTCTTGCTTGCGAACGTCATCGGAACCGCCACGCGGCTCCAGGTAGACCTTGAGCCAGATGCGACGAGCATGGAGGTCGCGGACGCCTCTCGACTTCCAGAGGAGGGGTATCTGTGGCTGGCCAACGAGGTCGTGAGCTATGACGCGAAGGACGGCAACTCGCTGCTCGGGCTCCAACGTGGTCTGCTACAGGGGCTGGGGTTCGCGGACGGCACGAGCGGCGTCCGAGAGCAATCGCTGGTCCTCGATTATCGGTGCATGTTAGCTGCGGCTTGGCCGTTCTCAGCGCCGGGGCGCGACGGCCAGCGCGCGCCTTATAAGAGCGTTGGCGAACTCGCTGCGATTGAGGCGGAAGGCATGGGTTCCTTCACGGCGGCCGAGATCGACGCGTTCGCGCGGGTCTTCGCGATCGACGCTCAAGCGGAGACCTCACCGTCTTGGGGGCGTCCTGAGCGGGTATTCAACGAGCTGCAAGGCGGCTTGACGCGGCAGTTGATGGTCAAGTCGGCCATGCACGTCGGCGCGGGTAGCACGGTTCGCATACGAAGCCTCGCGACGGGGCAAGTGGAATACGGGCTGCTAGTGCGCGCGGCGACGCAGCGTCCGGGGCGCGCCCAACTGCAGCTGCCTTCCGTATTCTTGCTCGACTTGTTGATGCCTGTGCAAGGCAGCTTCGCGGCTATTGACACGGTCGTCGAACCGCTAGTCCCAGCGCCGGTCAACGTCAACACGGCCTCGCGCGAGGTGCTCGCTGCGGTGATCGCGAACGTTCGTCGGAGCGACGCGCTCCAGATTCCGGCTGACAATCAGCGCCGCAACGCCGCGCCACCGAACATCGCGCGCAGCGAGGCAGAAGACCTCGCGGATGAGCTTTGCCGAAGCCGTGGCTTCTCCGATGAGGATACGACAGCCGGGCCGTACACGGGTTGGCAGGACCTTGTGGAGCGCTTCTTCGCGCCGAAGGTGCAGGGCGCTAGCAGTAACACGATCCGCGCTAAGTGGATCGACCTCTATCGAAACCTCAGGACTGGCCGCGACAGCGTCCTCGAGATGGGGACCGCGCCGATCTGCTTTCAGTCGGGTCCTTGGGTCCAGTATCGCGCTGCGGCGAGCAAGAAGCGCAGCGTGGTCGCACCAGGTGTGGTCGGGCGCCATGAGCGCACCGGGCGCGCCGCAATCTTGCCTGGGGCCACGGTGGAGCGTGCTTGGGAGACGCAAGTCGCGTTCGAGGAGGCGTTCGTCTTGGATCGCAGGTCACCCTTCTGGCTAACTTCCCCTGTCAATTTGGGTCACCTTCGCCCGGGGTCGACCGGCAACGACCCCGCTTCGCGGCACTTCCCGCACCTAGTGCCTGTGGCCTTCCCTGGAACGGGGCGTGGCGCGCCGCGTTTCGCGGTGGACGACGTTGCGGACTCTGGTATCGAGCCTTCAACGGCGATCGCGCGGCGACGCCAGTGGCGGGGGACGCAGGGCCAGCTTCAGCTGGACTCTTTTGAGCAGAACATCAACCGCCGCGGCCGCGACGTGCAGAAGGAGGGCCCGTATGTGATGAACAATACGGGGCCGATGGCGATCGGCGGCCAGCCTCAGCAGGGCGGTAACCGCCGTCAGGATCAGATCTCGTTCCCGTTCTCGGTTGACGGCGGGTTTATGGGGCGGTTCGCGACGTCATTCTGGCTCGAGCCTCAGACTTTAGAGAGTTGCACCCTGTTCGATCACGGCGACGGCGACCCTGATCGCAACCGGCTGAGCGTGTTGGCTAGGGATGGCAACCTGGTGTTTGAAGCCATCGATGAGGCCGGCATCGACCCGAGCCCGTCGGAGTCGCCAGCTGGTGTCCCGCGCACTGCGGTGCAGGTTAACTTGCCGCTTGCCGAGCTCGGTTTGCCGGCGAACACGCCGGTGCACCTCAACGTATCGGCGCCGACAGGGCGACCTGGCGATATGACGATGTTCGTCGACGGGATGACCCGCGGGACGCGCAATTACTGCACCTACCTGGCCGCGCCCATCGCGCCGTTCGACCCGACGCTACAGAACAATACGACGAGCTACGGTCGGGACCCCAACCAGACCAACGGCAACGACCGCTACATCAACATCAGCGTCGAGTCCGTTGAGAACTTCCCTCCGGTCGGCGTGCTCCGGATTGGTCGCGAGCTTTTCGAATACTCCTCAATTAACGGGAACACCTTCGCGTGTGAGTTCCGCGACTCCCTCGGCGGTCGAGGGGCGCGGCAGAGCGCCCGCGAGCACCGGCCGCAGATCCCGGTGGACGAGAACGGTCGGCCTACGATTGACTTCAACGACCCTCAGTTCCAAGGCGTAAACCTGGACGTGTTCCCTGAGCACCCCGTCGGATCGCTGGTCGAGCTGTACGGCTACGGCGCTGTGTTGACGGAGGACACTCCGATGATGGTCGGCAAGACCGCGCTGGACGGCCAGCTTGGACAGTTCGCGGTCGCGCGCGTCTTCGTGGGCAACCCGGACCCGATCTCGCTGACGCCGCTGCAGGGCCCGCCGATCCCGATCGGGTTTGGCCTCGATGAGAACTGGACGGGAGACCTTGAACTCGCGGACCCCGTCCCGTCAGGGCAAGAGCAGCCGCCGCCCAACGCGTCCGATGAGATCGCGAGCGCGTTCTCGATTGGAGGCGGTTATGCGCTGTTGATCCAGGAGCGTATCGGTTTCCAGAACAACACGAACGGCCAACTCAGCGGGACGACGACCGAGATCGGTGGCATTGAACTGATCAAGTATGCGTCTCGTCAGGGTACCAAACTCGTGAACGTCCAGCGCGCGCAGACGCTGCCAGCTCGAAACAACGACGCCAACCGGATCGATCAACAGCTGTATGACCAGACTGCGCGCAAGTTCGTGACGGACTACAACAACAGCTGGCAGCTGCCCAACGGCAACGGCACCTGGGATGACCTGCCGACGCGTATCGTCTGGGCCGTGCCCGTGTCGATCGCGGTCCAGAACACCAGCGTGCTCTGGGATCCGGCGACGACGAATACGACCGAGTGGGTGCAGCTGTATCCGGCTGGGCAAGATCAGGACCTCGAGTGGGTCCGCTACGACACCATCGCGGACAACCAGTTCTTGGTGCGCGGGAACACAGCGGCGTGGCAGAGTTGCTATCAAGAGCTGACGCGTTCGACGAGCCGGCAGCAGATCGGCGTCGGCCAGCTCGGGCCCCAGCAGCAGCAGCAGGCGCCGACGGAGCCTCCGTGGGGGACCGTGCAGCCAACGAGCGACTTTATTGGCTACACACCACAACTCGAGAGCACGTTCCCGCAGATCCACTGGGCGCGCAGGCGCCTCGAGTTCCGTGGGGATCCGTTCACCAGCACATCGTCGCACCCTCAGACCAACGCGCAGGTGACCCAATGCCACCGGGTCCAGCTGCTCTGGGGCGGCGCGAACACTGGCTATTCGGGGCGCGTGGGACGGCACGATCGCGTCGCGCTCGTACAGGGCTCGATCGCCAGCGGCACAGCGCGGCCTGCGGTCGAGTGGCATACGGCGACGTGGGGGGTGCGTCGGTTTGGTTCTGACAACGTTCAGCCAAACCAAGCGCCACCGCCGGAGCTGTTCGGGCCACGGCCATTCCAGCTGATCGCGTTTCGCGAAGAGGTGCGAAACCAGTACATCGGCCCTCCGGGCGACGCGAGATCCCAGCTTCGTGATCCGCGGCAGTTCGACCGAATCGTCAAGTTCCCGAGCGGAGAGTTGCCGGCTGCGTTCTGCCCGAACCCGTCTGTCGGCGCCGGCGTCGGCGGTGAACAGCCGATCCAGGGCGTTGTGGACGAGGTCGAGGTGGTTCAGCACGTCGCGCCTGACTTGGTGCTCGAAGAGATGATGGATGCCAGCGCCCAGCAGGCTGTGGTGCTGCGTCGCGTCACCTACAACTCGGTCGCGGCGTGGGGTACGAGCGGGGACTTCCTCGTCTCGTTCCCGGAGAGCGGCGGCTTGATCCAGATTGACGACGAGATCATGTCATATACGGCGCGGAATAGCCGCGACCAGAACACTGGCGTCATCGAGATCGCCGCGAGCGGCCGCGGGCTCTTGAACACCGAGGCCCGCGGTCACGATCGCGGCGCACGCGTGAAGTTCCTGTCGCAGCGACCGGCCGCGATTCTCGCTGGTGGCGTTGGCGCGAACGAAGCAGTCTTGACCGTTCAAGATCTAAGTCCGCTGCCGATCGCAGGCACCTTGCTCATGGGTCAAGAGTTGCTGCACTACACGTGGTCGCGTAACGCGGCGAACACGCTGGAGATGCCAAACTGGTATCCGCCCAACAAAGACGGCACGGTCGAGACGAGCTCCTCAGCTGCGCGGGGTTTATTCCGCGGGCGGTACGGTACGGCGCCGCAGGGCGCCGCCAGCGGGCAGGTGGTCATCCAGTTCCCATTCCGGCACTGGGATCGTTATGCCGAGTTCAGCGACGACCCAGAGCTCAGCTACTTCCAGATGACAACCAACGAGGCGCCGGTCTTCTATCGGGACCTGCGCTGGCGTGAAGAAACTACCGACCCGCGCGTCCGGCTGATCTGTCGCGTCCGCACGGACAGCCTCGCGCCTTGGACCGCGGATCCTGCTGATTATCCGGGGCTTTGGGAGTTCGCTGGTGGCGCCTCGGAGACCGAGCCACACCGTATTGGACGGCAGGCTTCGCGGCTTGAGATCCGGTTCCAAACCTTCTATGCGCCTGGTTGCCTAGACCTGCAGGCGTTCACCCAGCACGGCTGGAAGACCTCGGCGCGCGTCGAGGATGTCCGCGTCGCGTACGAGGGACACAGTCGAATCCTCGACGAGGAGATCACGGCCCGATGAGCCCCATCGTCGATGCGCGCGCCCGCGGCTTTACCTTGATCGAGTTGATCGTGGTGATGGGGATCCTCAGCGGCTTCCTGGTCATGCTGGTCTCGCTCGTCGACAACGGGTTGACGATGTTCCGAGATGGGGAGACGAGCCAGGTCTTGGCTGATCGTGGCGCGCGGGCCCAGCAGGTCTTGCGTGATGAACTCAGCCGATTGCGAGGCAGCTCCACCGGGCGAGATCGCGCCGGCGTTGAGGACCGCTTGGTGGTGCAGATGCTGCCGATCGGCTTGCCCTACACGCCTGCGCGGGGCGCGACGTTGATTCAAGTCGTGCGCGGCGCCGTGCACCTCCCGCCCGACCGTGAGCTCGCGAGCCGGTCGAAGAGGTTGACGGCCGAGGTGATGACCGAAGCCCCCTCGCTGACGGATGAGGAGATCCGGGAAGAGGTGGAGAGGCGCGCGGCAACGGAGCCGCTTAGGGGAATCGGCAGCTTGTTGATGCTGCCTTGGCGGCAAGAGGGAGACGACGATGCGCTGATTGAGCTGCGGGCAGGCTGGTTTTTGCCGGGCCAGCAGCTTCCAAACGGTCCCAATCAATTCGTTGATCCGTTCGACGTGGTGGTCCCTGGCAGCGGTGAGCTGCCTGGGATGACCATCTACGCGGTGACAGAGCCCATTTTGTCGGATCTCCTGCACGTTGAGCTGGGGCTCTGGTCGCAGCACACGACGTCATGGGGCGACGACCGCGGCTTCCTGCACGGATTTCAGACTGGTGCCACTGCGCCCACACAAGGCCCACAGGCCATTTGGGACAGCGCGCGGGGCGGCTGGCTGGTGGACCGCGCGGCCGGTGGCGTCTTCGCGCTGGACCTAGGCCCGCTCAGCGAGAACGACCCGACGGACGACGTCCACCCTCATGCGATCTTGGTTCGTGTCGTGGTCGCCCAGGACCGAGGCGCAACGCCTGAAGGTTTGCTCGCGCGCAGCGTGGGTGTCGAGGATAGTACGTTGTCGCTCTACGACGGCGCGGCCTTTCCTGGGCGGCGAAGCGGCGGCTACGTCAAGGTGGGTGGTGAGTGGATCCGCTACGCGAAGCTAGACGGTGACCGACTGATCGGGTGTAAACGCGGGCAGCGCGCCACCAAGATCCAAGAGCACGGCCAGGGGGCGATCGTCAACGTGGGGCGAACCGTCGAATTTGTCGTGCCTGTGCTTCACGCCAAGGATGACTGGAATGGTTAGCGCCGACCGTACATCTCAACAAGGAGGCTTCACGCTCGCGGAGATGCTCGCGGCGTTGGGGATCTTGTTGTTCGGTGTGACTGCGCTGCTCGGCGCGCTGTCGTCGAGTATCAACCAACGCCGCGACACGGACGCGCGGCATGAGCTGACGGCGCTCTGTGACCTCGCGATGCACCGCGTCCGTTATGAATGCATACGCTCTGCTACCGGCGGCACCATGCCTACGGACCTAGAGTTCGTCCCGTTGGTGGACCAAGCAGTCCCTGGGTTCCCGGGGATGACCTGGTCCGCGACCGTCACCTCCGCGGAGGATTATTTGTCGGTCTGGCTCGCCAAAATCGAGGTGAAATGGCTCGATGAGGGCGAAGAGGTGGTCGCTGAGTTCCTGCGGGTCGTACCGAGGCAACTAACGATGCGGGATCGGGTATTGTCATTCCGCGAGGGAACGGTCGCCGCGCCAAGTGGATCACGCAGGTGAGAGCTAAAGAGAGTGATCCGACCAACATGCGAAAGTGATCGGTAAGTGATTCAGGAGAAGCCACAGATGATATCGATGCAACGTCTGATCCAGCTCTGCGCCGCGGCCGCGGCGTTATGCATAGGCGGTAGCGCGGGTGCGCAGTCCGTCCAGTTGGCCGATGGTCGGGTGATGCTCGCCGCGGTTGAGGACGCCGATGGGGAGGGCCTTCGGGTTCGTCGCCTGGATAACGGCGGCGTGCTCGAGTTGCGGTGGGACCACCTGAGCACTGCCAGCGCGACTAGCTGGAAGAAGAAGTTTGAGCTGATCGGAGACCAGCAAGACGAGGTCATGGTCCGCGCGACGGAGGTCAGCTATGTCAGCAACGGGACGAGGCAATCGGTCGTTGGCCGTATCACTGACCCGTCTGGGGACCCCCTAATCGTTCAGGCCAAAGGTGTGCCGTACCCGATCCCGCGACGGAGCCTAAACGGGGTCCGGACGATTGAGGTGCCAGCGACTCAGGTGTTTACGAAAGACGAGTTCTACACCGACACGTTGACGCGGTTCGCGCCTGGTGATGACGCGAACAGACACATCTTGCTGGCCGAAGAGTTGGTCAAGTTTCGCGATTATGATCGCGCCTCCGAGCACCTCAGTCAGGCGAGTTCGCTCGGCAACGCCAAGGACCCGAAGAATCTCGATCGCCTGATCGATCGCCTCACTCGCTACAAAGCCGCTGCTAAGGAGCTGGGCATGATCGAGCAGATCAACGCCTACCGCAGCAGGGGCAGGCTCAGAGACTTTCAGAAAGGCCTCGAGCTTGTCGCGGTCTATCAGGCGCAATACCCGAACAGCAAGCTCAAGGTTGAGTTCGACCGCGCTACGGATCGCTTCAACAAGGCGCGTGATCGATTCTTGACGCAGCGCGTCGCAGACCAGTGGCGAAAGTCGATTCAAACGGTCGCGCAAAAGCAGATCAACGCCGGTGGGTGGACGTTGCAGGCAGCGCGCGACTTCGCTGAGAATGAGATGACCGATAAGATCGTCGAGCGGCTCGCAAAGTCGATGGAGCTGGAGGCAGCGGAGGTGAAGACGTTCTGGGCTCAGCGGGAGAAATACCCGATGGGGAAACGCACTCAGTACTTCGCCTATGGGGTGGGCTCGTGGGTGCTCGGTGAGAGTGAGATCCTTAAAGACACTGCGGCAGGCAAGGCCAAGAGCAAGCAGCCGGTTAGCAAGCAAGAGCCGGCGGGCAGCAGCAGCGACATCGAGCGTTTCGCGAAGCAGCTACGACAGGCCATGGAGCGCCGCCGGGGCCAAGCCCAGCAGGAGGGGCAGCGGGAGCAAACTGAAGAGGGCTGGTGGGGCGACGCCAGTAAGTCAGAGCAAGCTAGCTGGCTGCGGGCGTACTACGCTGAATATGGCGGCGAGCTCAAGGTCACCTACGCGACGGTGCAGCAATGCATCTCGTGTTACGGCTCTGGCTCTACGTTAGAGATGGGGCCTGAAGGTCGCATGGTGCGGCGGAAGTGCTATTTGTGCCAGGACACGAAGTGGGTGCGCAGCTTCAAGGCCTACTGAGATCGGCGACGGCTATAGGGCTAGCGTGCCTCTCCGCGATGGTGTCCGGATGTGGTGCGCCTCCGGCTCCTAGTCAGCCGGCACTTGCTCGGCCGCGCGTGGACCCGCTTCCTGATACGCCGCCGATTGTCTCGGCGCCAACGCCGCGGCCGCTCGCGGCGGGCCTAGGGCCTGAGGTGTTGCTGCCGGTCGACGGGGCCGAAGACGCGGAAGTCGCGCGGATCGGGCAATTGATCCTAAGGCAAAGCCACGCGTACACCCGGCTGCTTAGCGCGTTCCCGAAGATCGCGCTCTCTGCCGTTGATCTGCTCGTGTTTGACGTATTGGTCGCCCGGCACGCGGAGCAACACGACATCCGCGTTAGCGAAGACCGCGTCGAGGCGTTGGCAGCAGAGGAAGAGCGCGAGCTACGGTCTCAGGTCGCCGCCGATTTGGGCGGCGTCTCGTTCGAGGACTACCTCTGGAGGCTGTTCGGCATGCGCGCAGGGGATTGGCAGGCGGCGCTCCGTCTCCGGACGGTGCAGCGGCTCTACCAGGGCTACGTGCTGCGATATCTCGCGCTGCGTGAGGATCGTGTGCAGGTGCGCTTCTTGGTCCACAAGGACAGGGAGGTGGCTCAAGAGGTCGCCACCAAGGTTCGGGTAGGCGCCGACTTCGCGACGCTCGCGCTCCGGTGGTCCGAAGATCCGACACGTCGCGACGGGGGCCTTTTGCCGCCGTTCGGGGCTGGGTTTCAGCACCCTGCCGCTCGGCGAGCGTTCGAGTTAGCTGCGGGCGAGGTGTGCGACCCGTTCGAGGCCCAGTGGGGCGGCGAGCAGCGCTGGTTCGTGGTCTATTGCCTCGAACATCGCCCTGGAAGGGATGTGCCCTTCGAGGACGTGCGTGACGAGATCGACGCGGACCTCGCTGCGCGGCCGGTCACGCCTCTCGAGACAACGGCATACACGATGCGTTGGCGGCAAGAAGAAGACCGTGAGACTGTCGAGGGCGGTAAGTGACATCGCCCATGTGTCCTGATAGAAAAAGTGTATGGACGACATCTCGCGTGAGTCGTCGCCGGGAGAGCTCGGCGCGGTTCCGGTCAGCGAACGCCAGAAGGGTCCGGAAGAGTTGGTTAGGTTCGAGCGGGGGCGCGTCGGGGAATCCGGCGGCGCTGAGGACGCGCTTGGGCACGAAGACCGACTGGCCGGTGTCTGCGATTCCGTGCACAGCGAACGAACATCGACTGTCGCGGAGGTCTCGGTGACGTCGGTCAACTCGGAGGCTGGGGCCGGTCCGGTGGACGACGGCCCTGACCGCGAAGAGGGCCCTCCGCGCCCGCGCGAGGACTCAGAGCCGTCAGGCCTGGTCGACGCTCAAGAGGCGCGCGCGGCGGTAGATGCGGAGGCGCACACCGCTTCGATCGAGCAGGACCTCGACGAGATCATCGACTCCGAGCTTGGTGACGACGGTCTGCCGATCGTCCCGGAGCTCAAGGAGGTCGACGAGCTCAGTCGGGTGCTCTTCGTCTTGATGCTCAGCTCGCGTGAAGGGATGTCTATTTTCAGGCTCGCGCAAGCCTGCAATACGACCCAGAAGCTCGTCGAAGAGGCGCTAGACGCGCTGCAGGAGCGCCTACGCGGCCTCGGTATGCCGGTCGAGCTCGCCCGCGTCGGTGACTCCGTGCGGTGGATGTCCACTGCATCGGCGTTCCCTTATCTGCAGCGTCTGCGAGGGGTCAAGAAGCTAGAGAAGCTCTCCCCAGCCGCGCTTGAGACGTTGGCCGTCATCGCTTACCGGCAGCCAGTAATGCGCAGCGAGATCGAGGCGATCCGGGGCGTTAAGGCGGGGCCGATGCTGCGGACCCTTCTTCAGCATAAGTTGGTCAAGGTCGCTGGGCGGGCGGACGTCCCAGGCCGCCCGTTGCAATACGGCACGACGCCGCACTTTTTGGAGCGGTTTGGCCTCGCGTCGCTGCAGGAGTTGCCGAGCGTCAAAGAGTGGAAGAACCTCGGCTAGGCGGCTCATTTAGCTCTGTCGGCGCTGGCGGCGTTGACCTGATTGCGGGCTTGCATTCGCCCTTTTTGTTGTCTAACGTCCGCGCCTCGAAAGTAGGTCCCGTTCGTCTAGCCTGGCCTAGGACCCTAGATTTTCATTCTAGTAACAGGGGTTCAAATCCCCTACGGGATACCAAGCACGGGCTCGTCACTTAGGTGGCGAGCCCGTTTCTTTTGACTCGAAGTCGACCGGTGCGCGCCAGTGGGCATGCTGGTATGCATGCATCGGAGAGCGCTTCGCACCATGCTCGAGAGATACCAGGCGGTTTGGCCGGGGGAGCAACCGGTGGTCGCGCGGTTTCTCGCGTTCATCGAAGGTCACGATGACTGCTTGCTCCGGTCCTGTGCTCCTGGCCATATCACAGCGTCGGCCTGGGTCGTGGACTCCGCGTGGTCTTGCTCGCTGCTGACGCATCACAAGAAGCTCGGCAAGTGGCTCCAGTTAGGCGGTCACGTGGACGGAGAGTCCGAGGTCGAGCGGGCTTGTCTGCGGGAGGCGCAAGAGGAGTCGGGGATGCTCGACTTTGTCTTCGTGCCTTGGGCCGGTGACGCGATAACGCCACTGGACCTCGACGTTCACATGATACCGGCGCGCGGTGGAGAGGCGGGGCACCTACACTGGGACGTCCGGTTTCTGCTGCAAGCTGCGCCTGGGCAGGCGTTGGTCGTCTCTGCCGAGTCCAACAAGCTTGCGTGGGTGCCCGACGACGGCTTGCGCGAGTTCACGAGCGAAGAGAGCGTTTTGCGGATGCACCGCAAAGCCGCGGGGGTGTGCAGATGACCGGCACGGCTGCTGATCAGGACGGCATCCCTAAGGCCGCGTCGGCGCCGCGTCGGCGCCGGCGTAAGCGCGGCCCCGCCTTGATCACGATCGCCGCGGTCGGGCTGTGGCTGCTGGGCGCAAAGCTCGGTTGGCTGGGTTCGGGTGATGCTGAACAGCGTGGCGACGCGGCTGGAGGCGGCAGGGATCCCTCGTCCTCCGTGAGCGATGTGCTCGTCGCGGGTGACTCGCAGACGCAGACCGCGTCTCCGCGACCGAAGATTCCCGGGGGCCAGCAAGGGGCTCCTGCGTTTGAGGTCGCGCGCGACGGATCTCTGCGCGATCGTTCTGGCAGCGTCGGCGAGGAGGGGGTGGATCCTGATCGGTTCGAGAGCCTGCTCTCTCTCGTGCGGAGCCACGTATCCGCCGGTGATCTAGGTGCGGCCGATGGGGTCGTTGCGCGGCTGCTACCGCAGATCGCCGGGCAACAGGAGGCTGAAGCTCGCGTGCGTCGGTGGGTGAAAGTGATCGCTAAGGAGCGTTCGGTAGTGGAGTTGGCGGTCGTCGACTCGTTGCGCGCGGGGCGGATCTTGGCGGCCGATCGGCTCGCCGAGAGGTTGGTGGCTGAAGGGCGTTGGGAGCCAACGCCGCTGCTCGGGGCGTCGGCGCCTTTAGGGGCGGATTGGATGCAGGCGCCCGGCTTGCAAGGACTGCCAACACCTGAGCCGGTGACGCAGGGGCGTCGGGTCCGGCTGTGGTGGGAGGGCGCTTGGGTCGAGGGCCGGGCGATGCGCTCCCGTAAAGCGCGGACGACCTTGCAGATCGACACGGCGACGGGCCGCCTCTACCCGACGGTGTCGACAGCGTCGTTGGAGCCCGTTGGCGCCACCAACGCCGAGGCGGTCGAGATGGCTTTATGGTCGCTAAGTGCAGGGGCGCCGCGATTGGCGCGCTTGTGGATGTTCCGGTCGCTCATGAGCGGCCCGCCCATTGATCGGCGCGGGCAAGCCGTCCAGGGGGCACTCGGCGCGAGGTGACGTGATACGTGGGATCGTGCCACGCGCTGTGGTTCGACGCTGAGTGGTCTGTTCATATAAGGGCTGACGTTATGAGCCTTCGACTTCGTTTGTGGATCGCTGCCGCGTTCGCGGCGGTCTTCTTCTTGATCCCCTCACCTGACACGACTGCCGGTCGTGCGTACCTCGGCACGCTAAAGGTCCGCGAGTGGTTGCTTGATAAAGATGATGGTCCGCTCGCGTCCGTCGTCCGCGATGGCTTGCTCCCGCCCCTTGCTGTGGAATATAGGCTCAGTCCGCCGGACGCAGATGTCAGCGCCGAGCAGGCCGCAGAAGTGGCGCGTGCCGTAACCGAGTGGACGGCAGCACGAAGGATTGAGCAGGGTGGGGACGCCGCGCTCCCTGCAGTGGATGAGTCGCAGCGACCTTTGGGGCTCTTGATTCGAGCTGGCGCGAACGGCGTGCGTGCGGAGCTTGCGACGGATGGTTCGTCGACGGTTGAGAAGGAGTGGGCATACCCGAGCCGCGGCAGCCTGATACCGGCGTTCTTGGCGATCATCTTGGCGATCGCCACGCAACGAATCGTGATCTCTCTGTTCTTGGGGTCGGTAGCTGGTGCTGCTTGGTTCTTGGCGACGGGCGGCGGCGTGGTTGGATTTACCCCGACACTCCTTGAGGCGTTGTCTGCGCCGCTCACAGGGCTTTGGCACTTACTCACCGATACGCTCTGGCACGACGTCCTCGGCGATCCTCATACCTGGCTTGGCCGGGATGAGGTTGAGGCAGGTAAGGGAGTTGAGCCAGTTTGGCAGTCGGACGAAGGGTTTCAGGCGCGCATCATCTTGTTTGTGATCTTCCTGTTCATGGCCATTGGTGTCATGTCCAAGAGCGGTGGCATTCAAGGGATGGTGCAGTGGATCAGCCGATTCGCTAAGGGCCCCGTCAGCACGCAGCTTTGCACCTGGTTCACTGGGCTGTTGATCTTCTTTGACGACTACAGCAACTGCATCATCGCAGGCACGACGATGCAGCCGCTCGGTGACAAGAATCGCGTTAGCCGCGAGAAGATCGCCTACATCGTGGACTCCACGGCCGCACCGATCGCAGGGCTGTCGATCTTCTCCACGTGGATTGCGTACGAGATCACTCAGTATCGGGCGCCGCTGACGTTGGTGACGAATGAAGCGGGAGAGCCATACCTCGCAAGTGACGCCTTTGCGGTCTTTATCCAGACCATCCCGTATCGCTTCTACTGCCTCTTTGCGCTGATGCTGATCGGCATGTCGATACTCATGCGCCGGGACTTCGGCCCGATGCTCAAGGCTGAGGTGCGCGCGCGTCAACAAGGTAAGCCGATCGCTGACGACGCTAAGCCCATGGTCGGTCGTGAGCTTGCGGAGATGCAGCCGCCTGCCGGGGCGCCGCGGCGCCCTCTAAACGGCTTCCTGCCAGTCGGGGTTTTGGTCGCGGTGACCATCGGCCTGATCTACTACTACGGCGCGTACAGCGTCGACGGGGTCTACCGCGTCCCCGCGGACCTAGACGGATTTCTTGCGCGGTCTCGTTGGATCCTCGGTAACTCATCGACTGAGAAGGCGCTGATGTGGTCTGCGATGTGGTCGTTCGTCGCCGCCGCAGTGCTCACCTTGTCGCAGCGGATCTTGACCACTACGCAGGTGTTCGCGAGCGCCCTGCGGTCGGCGAAGTCGCTGGGGATCGCGATCGTCATCCTGATGCTGGCGTGGTGCATCGGGAGGACCTGTAAAGACCTCGGGACTGCTTTTTACCTGACGGCGGCCTTCCGAGACTTCATGAGCGCCGCGATCTTGCCGATCCTGATGTTCTTGTTAGCAGGGCTGATCGCCTTCGCAACGGGCACTTCATACGGCACCATGGCGATCTTGCTCCCTAACGTGGTCGTGCTCTCGCACACGATCGGCGCCGAGTCGTCCTTTGGTGGTCCGGCGCTGATGATCCTCACCATTGGATCGGTCTTGGAGGGGTCGATCTTCGGGGACCACTGCTCACCGATCAGCGATACGACGGTGCTGTCATCATTAGGCACGCGGTGTGATCACTTGCATCACGTTCAGACCCAGATCCCGTACGCGTTGCTCACCATGATCACTGCGACGGTCTGTGGTTATTTGCCGATGGTGCTGTTGGGGACGTCTTGGTGGTGGCTCTCGCTGCCGTTAGGCGCGGCGGTGATGGCGGGGTTCCTGCTCGCTTTCGGCCGCGACGCCAGCCGGGCGTCGGCGTGAACCCGGCCCGCCGCGCGCCGGGATCCCTCGACGCTATCGGCATCTCCTGACCGTGGTTGAGGCGCTGCCGGCGAAGGCGGTTGGCCAAATCGCGCATTCGGGCGAGGACTCTGCTACGTTCGTGGTCGATGAGCGACGTCCAGTTCACCCTATTCTTCGTAGCCGTCCTCGTGGGCTATGTGCTGGTTCATCTGCGGATGGTTCGTTGTGAGAAGCACCTGGCTGAGTTGGCAGGTATCCGCGCCCTTCATGAGCAGCTCGTGAGCGTGGAGGAGCGGCTCCAGGCAATGGCGGAGCTTTCTGAGAAGCAGGGCATGGCGCGCGTCACGCAGCAGCTCGATCAACTCCACGAAGATCTTAGTGAGCTGCGAGAGGCGGCGGCGCAGGTGGGTGAGGCCGTGGTGAAGATCCCTACGTCGGCTCCTGGGGACGAAGCCTTCGCAGGCGGCGGCCGCTACGACAGCGACCAGGTGCCGGCCGCGACGCGGATCTTATCGAGGATCGAATCACGCTTGTTTGAACAGGGATACCGAAACCTGCGGTTAATCGGCGACCTCCAAGGCGTGCAGTTTGCGGATGAGGTCGAGGTGCGCGTAGAGGCTGAACGCAACGGCATGCCGTCTAAGGGGCGCGTTGTGTTTCACAACGGATCCGTGACCGACATAAACATGCAGACGGTCGCGCAGTCGTTCCCATAACCTGTGCCTGTGCGTAGCGCCGTCAGCGGCGGCGCTCTCCGCGAGCGGGCTGTTCGCGAAGTCGCAACTCCACCTTGGGGGCTAACGCCTCGAGCGTCGGCCATGACGCGTCTGTGTCCAAGGCTTCGAGGAGGTCGGTGTGGCCGAGTCTGCTCAGGGCCCGTTGGACAAAATATCGCTCACGCGCCCAGCGCGTTTTTACGCGCAGACCGAGGGCTTCTTCGTCTCGTCGCCCTGTAGGCGTGCCGGCTCTCACGATGGCAGCGATCCATGCCGGGCTGTGCGTATGTTCACCGTGGCAGGCTAGGCTGCAGGCAGCGGCGGTCCGCAGCGTCGGGTCACCGTAACGATCTCGTAGGCACTCGAGCAAGGCGCGGTCTCCCAGCGTGGTCGGAAGCGCACCGAGCGCGAGAGCTGCCTCAACCGCCAGTGGACCGCGCTCCGCGACGATGCGCTGGCATAGGGCGACCGCGGGCGCGCCGCCAATGTGCGCTAGGGCGGCGACGCTCGCTTGCGCGCCCGCCGCCGAAGGCGTCACCTCTAGTAGCCCGATCAGCGCTGCCTCGGCAGCGGCGCCTGCCCGTAGAACCGCGGGCATGAGCTCCGCCCACTGATGAGGCTGCGCCTCATGTAGCGCGCGACACGTGCTCGTTGCGGGCGCCTCCTTTGTCTGCAGGGCCGCGCGGTCCGCCTCGCCGCTTGGTCCGCGGCACGCGACGGCGGCAACGGCGACGGTGATCCAGCATATGGGGCTGAGCTGCATGGAATCATGGTGCATCTCGTGCCCCTGAGGACAACAGCCACTCTGAGAACTCTCGCGGCACGGGTGCTTTGTAGGTCACCATGCGGTGGTCGCCGGGGTGGCGGAGCGTCACCGCGTCGGCGTGCAGCAGCTGGCGGTTGGGGCCATCGTCGGGATTCGAGAAGACGCTCTCGCCGGCCTTCATGCGCCGAATAAAGCCGAGGTAATTCGCGTCGCTGTGACCGTACAGCTTGTCGCCGATGATCGGGTGGCCGTGGTGCTCGAGGTGCGCTCTGATCTGATGTGTCCGGCCAGTCTGAGGGTTGCATGAAACGAGGGTGCGCGACGCTCCCCGCTCAATGGGCGTGACCCGGGTTTCGGCATGTTGTTGTCGACTCGCGTCTGTCCTCGCCGAGCGTCGGATGCGAATCTCGCTGTGTTGGTGATAGCCGATGGGCTCGTCGCAAGTGAAGGGCGCGGCGACGACACCGTTCACGACGGCTACATAGCTCTTCGAGATCTCATGGCCGAACTGCGCTTGGACCTGGGCTTGGACGGCCTTACTACGAGCACACAGCACCACGCCGCTGGTCTCCCGGTCCAGCCTGTGTATCAGCTGTAGCTCTGGCCCGTGGTCTCTGCGAAGTATGTGGATCAGCGTATTGCGGATGAAGGGCCCGTCGGCGTGCATCGGTAGATGCGCGGGCTTATCGACGACGAGGAACTCGTTGTCCTCGTGTAGGACGCGCACGTCTGTGCAAACCTCTGGTTCCTGGTGGCGCTTGTTGTAGGTGATCTCCATCCCTACCAAGAGCCGCTCGCCACCGCGGGCCACGCGCCCGTCAAGCGTGACGTTGCCGGCGTGTAGCTGCTCTAGCCAGTCCGCGCGGCTGTGATATCGAAACCTGCGCGTGAGCCAATCGATGAGCGCGTCGCCTTTTGCTTGCGCGGGGGCGCGTGAGGTCAGGCGGATGGTGTGCGTGCTGCCCGCGGCCATCGTGCCATCTTCAGCCAGAACGGTGGTTAGCGCGAGCGCCGCTGCGCAACCTGGCGGCAAAGATCAGTTAGCGTCCGTTGGCCGTAGATCTCGACGTTTGCGCCGCAGAAGCGATGCGCCAAGTCCAGCGATACCGGACCCGAACAGCAGCAGCGTGCCTGGTTCAGGGACGGGTTGGCCGCCCGCAGCCCCGCCACCAGGGCCGCCACCAGGGCCGCCGCCTGCAGGGCCGCCGCTGGAGTTTCCTTGGTTGGTCGAGGGCGCTCCACCTGCGCCGCCGGGATTGCCAGCTTGCCCACCCGCTGTGTTACCTGCTGCGCCGCTACCGCCGGGGTTCGGGGGGTTGAATACGCCTGTGTCTGGATCGTTGATGGGTGGTTGCGGCCCGCCGATGGTTAGGATCGGAACGGAGCTGCCATTGCCGCAAGCTGCCAGGGCTAATGCGGCGGCCATCAGGATATACAGGGAGATTTTGCGCATCGTTGATCAGCTGTGCGTGGACGAGCGTTGCGGCGTCTACTTACTAGCAATCGACATGCCGACCGATCGACAAAACGAAATCGGGCGTGGGGTGAGGGTCATTGTTCGTCATATCGCTTATCGGGCCCTTGCTGTTGGGCCTTGGTGCCCCGGGACTTTTGCCGCGTAGGAGAGAGATTTGGTCGCGTGACCTTGCCGGCCCTCGGCAAGAGTCAGCGCGCTGCGTCTACTAGTCCGCAGGGTCTATTTGTTTCGACGGGAAGCCGTCACCAGTTAGGGGAAGCGGGATGACGAAAACGCCTTCTCACCGATGACCAGCCCGCAACAGATCTGCGGGTCTCGAAATCTCGACGGTCAGCCGGCTGTTCGTCGTCGGTTGGCCGTCAGCGGAGCTCGCGATAGCACCGGAGTTCATGCCGCTGATTCACGATGTACACGGCGCGTGACGTCGCCAAAATGCGACCGCGGATACCGCGCCCAAGGAGGTGAAGGCTATGGCCGGTCGATCCGTCGATGACATGAACATCACCGTTACGCGCGGCCGCGACGATTCGATCCCGCAAATGAATGGGCGGTCCGCGCCATTCTGGTTCTGATGTGACGAGCCTTTGCTCGACGGCACCGTCGGCGACGCGTACGCGCAATAGGGCATCGCCGGCGAACCGAGTGATGCACTCAGCATGAATCGCGAAGGGACCATGCGTGACTTGGGTCGCCTCATGGGCCCACCTTATGTCACCAGAGCTCGCGTCAAGGGCGACGAGCCGGCCAACGTCATCACCGACCACTACTACGTTGGCGGCGATCTGCATGCTGCCACCCCTGATGTCCGGCAGTTGCCGGCTCCAGATCCGCGTTAGCTGGGTACTCCAGCAGGTCACCGTCCCGTCTCTATCTAGGATGAAGACGGCGCCTTGATGGCTGACGAGGTCGTTATCAGCGACCTGGTCGATCGCGCGGGATTTGATGCGCTGCGTCGCGAGGTCGATTAGGTGCAGGTGCTTATCGCGGGTCGCGACCGCTAGATGGCGGCCGACAATGGTCGGCGAGACGTCGCACGGGAGGCCGTCGATCGACCACTCCACGCTGCCGTCGGCGATGGCGAGGCAGCGCAACCGTCCATCTAGGGAGCCGACGAGGAGGTGCTCGCCATGGTGTATTGCCGGTGAGAGATGGCCTGATAAGTCTCCTGTGTCGTATGACCAGACCTCTTCGTTGAGGGCCGAGTCCAGGCGCGTTATCGCGCCCCCGCGGTCGACGATGACTACGTCACTACTAGGCAGCTCGGTCGGCGCGGATTCGATGGTCTGGTCGTGCGAGCGCAGGTGTTGGGTAGACAGGGTCAACCTCCCGCACCAAGCACCCTGATCTGGCCCCGCGACGCGTTTCGACATCGGCTCGAAGCCTCGCAGCTCGAGTGTGATCAGCACCGGTGTGGAAGGAGTGTGTGTGATGGTGATCGGGGTCTGTCCAACTGGGCGCCCGTCGAGGCAGACGCGCGCGCCGGGAGGCTGACTAGTAATGGTAAAGGGGAGCTCGACTAGCTCATGGAAGGGCGTCAATGGGAATCGGTCGGTTAGCACCTGTAAGTGCGCTCGAGCCGTCTCGAAATTCGCAGATTCTGCCGCGTGACGGAGGGCGTTGAGCAGGCGGCAGATTTCGCGGTTGCGCTCTGCGCGCTGGCCAAAGTGGTGCCGAAGGGGCGAGCCTGCGGCGACCTCTTGATGGAGCCGGCGATAAAGAGTGAGCGCAGTTTCGTAGTCGTGAGTTTGCTCCCGATCGACAGCAGCCCGAAAGAGCGGCTCTAATCGCCGCGCTTGGTCCGCTAGATTCATCGCGCGTTCATAGCGGTTAATCAGGGCGCGTAGCGTCGCGACGGCCTCGCGACTCGCATTAAGGTCGCTCTTAATTTTTTCGGCGCACGCGCTAGGCAGGAACCCGGGCGCGGTATTCGCCGCGAACACGCCGCAGAGTTGCGCGTGGGCTTGCAGCAGTGATGAGGGCAGCGTCGCGCGCATGCGCGCCATTTGGGCGGCGAGTTCGTCTGGGCTGATCAACGTCTCCGGCGCTGGCGGGAGGTGGTCATGGAGCGTGGCCGTCGCCACCCGCAGTTCATTGAGGATCGCGCGGAGTCGCTGAGAGGCAATCTCGGCGACCTCGCTCGCCATGCCAGGCTCGGCGTGAATGGCCGCGTATTCCTCTACCGCCGATGCGGCATTGCCAGCTTGTAGCGCGTCAGCGGCGGCTCGCATGCGACGTCCTAGGCTGATCCGGCGATCGCGCTCCATGCGTTGCTGGTCTGCTGTCTCTGCAAACGCCAGTTGGCTAGCGAGGTCTTTAATGCCGTCACAGTCGCCGAGCTTCGCACGCCAGCGCCGAAGCGCTGCGTGAGCGACCAGGTGGTCTCCTCGAGATAAGTGCTGATCCTGCTCCCGGATAGCTGATGCGAGCGCGTTATTGTGACGACTCTGGTCGAACCAGACGAAGCCCATGGCGCCGAGCATCGTGACCGCGAGCGCGGCGGCGATCAGCCGTATACAAGTTCCGAGCTTGGTGCGCCGAACTGCGGCGAGTGCTCGGAGCACGTCTTTGCGTGAACTGTCTAATCGCAGCGCGGCGTGGTAAGCGTCGACCGCGCTCCGTCGGTCGCCTGCCTTTCTGTGGTGCTCAGCCAGCCGTAGGAAGCACACTACCGCGCCATCGGCGTCGCCGGATCTTTGCCGCGCGCGCGCTTCGCGCGTCAGCAGCGCAACCTCTCGGCGAAACGAACCGCGCGCCTCGTTCACGATCTTGATCGCCCGGTCTAACCGGTCGCTCTCAATCAGCGCGTCGAGGAGGTCTAGCGTGACCTGCTCAACGTCGACATCGTGATAGGAGTCTGCGCCTTGCACCGCGCTGTATATGAAGTCCAGCGTCGCGGTGTCATAGGGCGTGAGCCGGTGCGCCTGTGCAGCGAGGGCGATGGCTTCGTTCCGGTCGGGTGCGCGATGAGCCGCTTGCAGTAGCATCTCAGAGGCAGATCGACGCTCGCCAAGGCGCTCGAAGATTTGCGCCATGCTGTGGATGACTGGTGTCGCCTGCTCAGCTGAGCGTTTGCGGAGGGTGTTTAATAGCACGGCCGCGCGTTTGCCGGCGCCTTGCTCCGCGAGATCGGCGGCCAGTGCGAGCAGCGCCTCGGCGGGCTTTAGCCGCAACGCCCCTGCGGCCATCAGGTCGCTCGCGCTGCGGGCGAAGTCGAAGAGGCTCAGCGTCGTCTTCTCGGCGAGCTGGCGGTAGGTGCTCTCGCCGTCGACGACGTCAAGGACGGCGTGTTGGTCAGCAAAGGGCGGAGCCGCGTCTGTCGGAGGAGCCTGCTTCTCCGGCACTTCGTCGAGGCTTCCGATGTGCCTGAGGATCTCCGTCCATTCGTCTGAGCGCCTCGCGACCTCTAGCAACAGACCGCTGACGTCGAACTCTACGCAAGTCGCGAAGCCGGCGTTGTCATGTTCGTGCGCGCTTCGCCGCCGTATGAACTCAAATTCTCCGTGTCGCCAGGTGAACAGGTCGAAGAGGTCCTCGGCGATTTGAGCGTTGAGGATTTGGGTTAGCGCGTCATGCGTTATCAGTTCACGCGTGACGAGGACGTCACCGAGCGTCCCTCCTACCTGGCTCTGCTCGGCAAGCGCCCGTCGGAGGTCTTCTGGGCCGATGACGCCTGCGCGAATCAGTCGCTGACCGAGGCGGCGGAACGCGCAGCGCTGCGGGACTAAGATCCGCACCGCCCCGTTCGCGCAATAGACGCGGCGCTCCTCGAGGGGGTTGCGCACCCGTAAGACACCCTCCATCTTCGAGAACGCGATTGTTTGGAAGATGTCGGCGAGGTTGATCTGCTCGATGTCACCGCGCATGGTGATCATCTGGTGGCTGTCGTCGATGGGCAGCGCATCACTCGAAGCCGGCTTATCTGCACCCTGCTGCAGGCGTCGGGCCTCGTCATTTTGCAGGTTATCCAGCTTCTTGGTCATGGCGGATCACACGACACGACGCGCCGCGAGGTCTCATCGGTCTCGGGTTCGTGCAGGGCGCCGAACTGCGATGTGGCTTATCGGTTGCCTGGCGATGACCGCTCAATTCGCATTGGGACAATCCCCTAGTGACGCGGAGCCATGGATCACCGCATCTGATCGGCGATACGCATCGCGGTTTCGTGAACTGCTGCTGTCGGACTCGCGTCGTGATCTGGCGGCGGGCTGGCAGCTGGCTCGTGACCTTGGGCGTCCCGTGGCACCGATCCTTTGGGAGCTGTCCTCGCGAGAGCGTTCAAACGTGGAGAAGCGTCTCGCGCTCGTCGTTGGGGCTCTGCTCGCCGCTGGGCCGGCGGCCGAAGACCGCTTGTTCTCATTTTTAGACCAAGCGAAGCCGCTGCTGCAGGAGCGCGCGATGGCGGCGTTCTGGATCGCGCTTGGTGGCCAGCGTAGTCGGCCAGTGTCGAACGTTGCGAGCAGGATGCTTGGTCCGAACAAGGAGCCTTCTGACCTGCTTTCGATTGCGGTCCGACTGGCGGCGGCGCGCTATCCTGACGCGTCAGCAGGCGCCACACCGGTTGAGTCTGACAACCCCGGCGTGCTCGCTGCGGCCGCTTTTGGAGGCTTCCCGATCGCCCGGTCGTCGTCGCAGCGTCAATGGCGTAGCCAGCACCGGCACGCTGAGTTGTTCCATCGAGGGGCTATGCTCGGCGACGGCTGGCGAGTTCGAGATCGCGGCGCAACCTCAAGCCTAGTTGCCGCAGCGCAGCAGGCGCTCGTGGACGCAGATTCTAATCGCGCAAAGGCCCGCGAGGCCGCGCTGCTGCTGTTGACGCGGACGGGCGATCTCCGTCAATCGGCAGAACCCTGGGACTGGCGCCAAATGCACCTGGTCGCGAGTCGGCGGAGCGGGCGCAGGCTGCTTCAAGCGTCGCTCGGACCGATACCGCCGGCGCGAGACCCTCACCCCGAGCGCCTCGCGGTCGCCTATGCGCTAGCTGCGCCGGTTGAGCAGATCATCGAGGAGCAGGCAGATTGGGGAGGTGATGAGCGGATCCGTAGCCATGTCGCAGTCGCGCTCGCGGCGCGGCTCTGCGCTCTCGAGGCGCCCCCCCAAGTGGAGGCGGGGCTCGCAGCCGTGCCCGAGTGGTCGTTGGTCGTCTGGGCGTCCGGCGGTGTATGCAAGCAGGTTGCCACGCTCGCCGACGCGCGCCTCGCAGTCCTCGCCGCCTCGGCGGCCGATGGTCGGGCTTCTAGGCTAGCGGCGCAGGTAGAGCTCGAACAGGCGCTCTGGAGATGGGGGAGCCATCCGGGAATCACCCCTTGGCAGGTGGAACGCGAATTGGTGCGAGACCTGTTGTTGGTTGGAAGCCGCGGCGGCGGCAAGTATCGACCAGAGCTGGCAACGCATTTGCGATACTTCCCGACTGGGCTCGATCGCGACGATCCCTTCTTTGACCTCGCGGTCGCGCTCTTTGACTTCACCAGTAAGCCGGCAGGTCCCGTGCCGAGCGAATACCGCCTTTTTTGAGCTTGGGATGAGGCGCGGACGGCGCGCCGTTAGAGGGAGGTCAGCAGTCCAATCACGGCGTTAGCGTCGTCACTCGTGGTCAGCGGCCCCGTGGACAATCGCAGGGTTCCTGTTTCCGCTGTTCCAATCTTGTCATGAATCCATGGCGCGCAATGGAAGCCGGCGCGGGCGTGTATGCCAGCGTTAGCCAAGATCGAAGATAGCTCCAGCGGGTCGAAGCGTTCGTGGGTGAGCGAAAGCACGGGCATGGCGATGGGGCGGTCTGAGTGGAAGGTGGTGAAGCCAGCGGCTGCCGCGAGTGCATCCTTAATCCTGCGCAGCGGCGCCAAGGATCGTCGCAATAGATCTCCTGGCTGCTGCGCGGCGATCCACTGCAGCGCCGCGTCGAGGCCGTAGAGCGCGGGCATGTTAGGGGTGCCGGCCTCATACGCCTCTGGCCACTCCGTCGGGTGGCGGTCTATGGCTTTGCTCGTGCCGCTGCCGCCAAACTTTTGGGGGGCAAGTTGGGTGTCAGCGTCGGCGCTTATGAAGCCGAGGCCAGGCGGTCCGTGTAACCCCTTGTGTGCGCTGGCGACGACCACGGAAGCGTCGACATCAAGCGGCAGGTATCCTGCGGTCTGGCTAGCGTCGAGGATGACTGGGATGCCCCGGCTGCGAGCTGCCGAGGTGACCGCGCGAGCGTCGAACACCTCGCCGATGACGTTGCTCGCATGCGTCATCACGACAAGGTCGGCGTCTCCGGCTTCGACGTGGGCGCAGAGTTCGGCGACAGTGCCGGCGCATAAGAGCTGTAGAGCGCGCTCCTCTCGGAGCGCTGTCAGCGGCCGGGCGACCGATGAGTGTTCGTAAGGCGTCGTGAGGACCCGAGCGCGGTCATGCGTGAGCGCGCGCAGCGTGAGGTTGAGGCCTTCGGTGGCGCCAGAGCAGAACGCGACGCGGTCATGTCCGTGGCCGGTGTGCTGGGCGATGCCCTCTCGACAGCGCTGCAGCGTCGCGGCTGAGTCAGCGGTCGCTGGGCCATCGCCCCGGTGAGGGCTGACGCCGACGTCGGAGAACCATCTTGCGACCGCCTGTTGTACCTCTATAGGCTTCGGGAAGCTGGTCGCTGCGTGGTCGAGGTAGATCATCTTAGCCAGCGATCGTAGAGCGCCCGCGCGCGCAGTGGGTCAGAGCACCCGAAGATCAACGCTCGGCCGCCGGGGAAGACCGTGATTCGCGTCTCGTCGACGCGAAACCTGGTCAGATATGGCGTTTGTTCGAGGTCATCTACCGCGTCTGCGATGCTCAACGCGAGGGCTTTGAGGTCGATCGGTTCGCCGCCCTCCGGCAACACTTGAACGGCGTCCCGCCCGCACATGCTCACGGCGGCTGGTTGCGACTGGTCGAGCGCAGGGTGTTGCCCAAGCCCGCAGCATACGCAGTCGCTAGCTGGCTCATCGCCGACGGGAATCAGCTGGTAAGCGCCCCGCCACACATCGCAGGTGAATACGCCGCGTGTGGTGGGCGCGCCGACGATCAGCTTGAGCGCTTCGGCAGCTTGGAACGCGGTTACCGCGGCGATCGTCGGCGCCAAGATCCCTTTGGTCTCGCAGGTCCCGGTGTCGGCCTGCGAGGGGGCCTCCGGCCAGATGCACCGTAAGCATGCGCCAGCGGTCTCGATGACCATACTCGCGCCCTCTGCGCCCACAGCTCCGCCGTAGATCCAGGGGGTCTCGCGCTGGCGGCACCAATCGTTGATTAGGTAGCGCGTCGGAAAGTTGTCGGTCCCATCTAGAATCAAGTCCGGCTTGCGCGCTAAGCCGTCGAGGAATGCCTTAGAGCAGTCTTCAACGTGACCGTGGACGGCGACGTCGCGATTGATCTCGCGCAAGCGTTTCGCTGCGGCAACTGCCTTGGGCAGACCTTTCTTGGCGTCAGCCTCGTCGAAGAGCACTTGTCGTTGAAGGTTCGTCCACTCGATGACGTCTCTGTCTACCAGGTCGAGCCTGCCGATCCCTGCGCGTGTTAAGGTGTCCGCGAGGTGCGTGCCGAGGGCTCCGCAACCCACGATCAGTACGTTGGCGCTGCGGATCCGCGCGACCCCAGCGGAGCCGATTCCTGAAACGCGGGCCTGTCGGCTGTAACGATCCAATTCGATTCGGCTCAGGCCAAGAGCGGCGTGGTCTTGTGTAGGGGGAAGCGCGTCGCCTCCTCAGGTGCCGCCTTCCGCGAAGTTGATCGGCCCGGTTCGCGTTGTTCGCTCATCTAGCGAGGCGTCGCGATCCGTCCATATTCACACGTTATCGCGCTGTGGGCGTGATTGCAGTATAGCGGTCGTTCAGATGGCCGCCGCCGTGGCTGGGCCGCGGCCGATTGCGCGATTTGGCGGTTGGGCGGGACGGTTCAGCGAGATAGTTTGTTCACGGATGCGAGAGTGGCGGAATTGGCAGACGCACGGGCTTTAGGTGCCCGCGAGCTATTGGCTCATCGGGGTTCGAGTCCCCGCTCTCGTATTACCTTCCTTGCCTGAGCTGACGCGGGCAGGGCCAAGCGCTGCGGATCATGCAAATCTTTGGTCTGCGGATTTCGTGGAACAGCCGACGCCACCGGTGAATCGGCCAAGTCAGCGATAAGCCCTTATCCCGGAGAGGGTTGCCCAATTGCGCTGCGGCGGGATCATGGATCAGTCATTGACTGATGGGCTGCGGCCCATTGCTGATAAGGCTCGTAAAACCATGACCAGCAGCAACTCCAAAAACACTCATCGATACGCACGGTCTGGCTCGATTCTCGCGTTCGTCATGCTCGTTGGGGCGGCGTGCGAGATGGAGTCGCGTGAGGCGGCGACCACGAGCGGTCCGACCAACACCGGCGGGGGTGGCAGCTCGGTCCCGCTGGTAACCGGTTCGGTTTACGCCAACACGGAGATGACAGCGACCATCATCGACAACAGCAACACCAACAGCCCGAACAACCGGAACACGAGCCTCGCGCAGGGTAGCGCACTTGAGAACGCCTCGTTGATGGTGACGAACAACGTGGGGGACATGGCGCGCGGGTCGTTTCAACTGAACAGCTCGGCCAGCGGAGTCGTCTTTACCATTCAGGACGAAGCGATCAGCAACGGGGTCAACCGCATCGCTGGTGTCGGTAAGAACCAGACCCCGAACAACCATCAGGCTATGTTGACCCTGTTCTGCCAGGAACCTGTCACCGGGACCCTGGCCGTGGAACTCAGCGGCTCGGCGACGAGCCTCGCAGGGTCGGGGTTTACAACGATTGACGTCGGCAATAACGGGGCACCTGATTTCCAATCGCCATTCCTGCAAGGTAGCTGGCAGCAGACTCTGACGTTCGACGGCGCGTTTGAGATCCGGACGGAGACCGTTACGCAGGTTGAGAACGGTAACGAGATCAACCGCTCTATAACGGTCAGCTTCACCCCGACAGGGAGCCCGGGCGACTTCGCTAGCGGTGGCCAGTCGCAGGCGTTCCCCGCCGAGGTCGTGGTCGCAAACGATGCCGAAGCGCGGAGGTCCGAGACTGCGCGCGCTTCTATACCGTTCCCTCGCGGCGCGTATCAGGTTGACGATTTGGCGGGCATGAGCATTCGCGGACGGCAAACCGCATGGATGCCGATGCAGAACTGGCCGGACGGCTCTGTGAAGGTCGCTCAGGCGCAGTTCACCGATACATGGGGTCCTGGTGAGACCAAGCGCTACACGGTCGATCCACGCACGGCGGCTGTGACCGGGCCTTTCGTGCGCAACCGCTGCGTCGAGCATTTCAGCCCTGACTTTAACTTCGGCGCTGAGGTCCGCGACACGTTCTGCGTTCCCTATCGCAGCTTCGCGAACGGCGTCGGGGAGGTCTTGCAGACCTCGGCGCTGGTTGAGACGCGCCGGTATCGAACGTACCACCGCGCCGCTCCCGGGGAGGGGATTGGCCGGGACTATCTGACCTCGACCTACTACGTCACGGAGTTCCGAGATCAGCCGTATGTCTTGATCGACTGGGTTCTAGGTAACGATTACCTAGGCGCGGACGAGCCAGGCGAGAGCAGTGATCCGAACCTTTACGCGCTCGGTGACGCCGACGTGTGCGCCGCGTATTTCTTATGTCGAGGAGCCGCTCAATGTTTCCCGTATCGCGGGGAGCAGGAGCAGGTCGAAGCAGCCGTGCCTATGTCGGGTGGGTATGACGGACTCAGGGTCATGCGAGACACCTACATCGCCGACGGCCAGACCCGCAGGTACCGCTTCGTGGCGTTGTTTGCGTCGGCAGAGCTCGATCCGGCCGCGGAGCGCGTCGCGTATGACAGCGCCTGCGCCGCCTCGGCGCTTCCGCTTTGTCCATTCGTATCACAGCAAACCTGGCAGGAGACCGCTGCCGCTGGCCTCGTCGGCGGGCCGGTCGCGGGCCCGGCGAACGCCGGCAGCCTTGCTGCTGACGAATACGCCGCGTGGGACTCGGCGCAATGGTTCGGCGTTTGGGGGGCGCGCGGAGATTCGCCTGCACCACTCGATGGCGACGGTAGTCGCGGTCTGCCGTTAAGCCCTGAGCTCGCGCACGCCCTTCAAGGCGAGCAGCCGCGCCTCTTGCAGAAGCTTGAGCAGAAGGCGTGGGCGCAGGCGATGCGTCCACGTCACCGGTATGGGCTCAATGTCAGTGACGCGAGGCTCGTTGCGCCGGTATCAGATGCATCCTTGAGCGGCGATATCGGCGATCACCTCGGTCGGCTCGCGCTGCGAAACAGAGATCCATATCCTGCGTATCGCAGCCTCAGCGCGGGGCGCCCCGCAGCGCACGGGTGGTCGGCGTTCAGCCCGGCTCATCGCTCCGCGACGCTGCTCTTCGATTATTGGACGATCAGCGGAGACGCGTGGGCGCGAGAGGAGCTGCGTCAGCTCGGTCAAGCCATAAAGGCGGCCATGCATCTCGGCGACCATGGCTCGCGGCCCGTCCATACGGCTGCCGTGGAGGGTTGGCGCATGCAGGCGCTTGCCCAGGTGTATCAGGCGACGCGTGACCACGACATCGAGGTCTGCGCTAGAGGTAGGGCGCGCGCGGTGGTCGATGCAGAGCGTCGCGTTGGTCATCCGAGTCGCGCGCTGATGGTGCACGTCGCAGATCAAAGCGCGACTTACCCTGAGGGCTACGAGGTCTTCATGCCATGGCAACACGGTGCCGTGCTGTATGGGTTCCTTGGCGCGAGCCGCTGCTTTGAAGACCCTCTGCTGCTTGAGGTCGCAGAGAATGTCGCTACCACCGTCGAATATTCATGGGTGAGCGCCACCCGGCACCCTTCGCTTGGATGGGTCGCCAACGGCGTCCGATACCGAGTCCCGGCGGCGCATCGCGGCTCGTTCGTGCGAGCAGAACACCTGGATCACCTGCCGGGCGGCGCGGACCTCGGCGCTTCGCCTCTGGGGGGGCGTCACCGCGCTTTGCTCGGTGGATTGCACCTCTTGGCACTTTCAACTTGTGACCCCGTCGTGCGCGCCAAGGCGCTGAACTATGGCGGCATGCTGATGGGGGAAGTCAGCGACAGCGCTCGCTGGGACGAGTGGGTCTACTGCACGCCAGCGCAGTACATAGTGCGATGACGCTTGGCTAAGGGGTGACCTTGCCGCAGGCACACCGGTGCGGTCCTCGCGGCATGTCTCCGGTCGCGTCCGGTCGCGCGACGACCGCGCCGCACGCGCAGATCACGGCGACGGGTCGCGCGGGGTTGCCGCGTACTAGGGTGTGTGCCGGGACGTCCTTAGTGACGACGCTCCCCATTCCTACCATGCACCAGGCTCCGAGGGTGACGCCAGGTGCGATGGTGCAGTTCGCGCCGATGCTGGCGCCGCGTTCTACCGCAGTCCGGCGCGTTGACGTGTCTGGGGCGCTCGATCGAAGGGCGGTGACTTCGGAGTCTGTGGCCCGTGGGGTCGAGTCGTTGGTGAACACCGTGTGAGCAGAGACCATCACCCCATTCGCGATGGTCACCCCTGCGCAGATATAAACGCACGCGTTGATCTTGCAGAGGTCTCCAATCTTGACGTCATAGGCGACGTAGGATTTCTCGCCGACGATGCAGTCGCGTCCAAGCGTCGCGCCTCTTCGGATATGCGCTCCGTCCCAGATGGTCGTGCCTTCACCGATCGTGACATCCTCCTCGATGATCGCGGTCTCGTGGATCTTGTTGGTCTTGGACATGGAGTTGCAGGCTCAGTTTGGGATGGACACCCAGCGATCTTCCCGCTCTGCCTGGTAGGCGCAATCGATGACCGTGACTGAGGCGTGAGCGTCGATGTCGTCGATGACTCCCACCGATTGACCTCGGCATGTATTGAAGAAGTCTAATAGCTGGCGACGGAACGCGGTGACCTTGTGGTACCCCTCGCCGAAGGTTTGCCATGAGCCCCCGTCAGGCTTCCAGCGCGAGCTCTGCCAGCCGATCTCGATCGTCCCTCGCGTGCCGATGATGCGGACGTAAGCGTCGGTCTGTTTGTGGACGCTCCAGCTTAGGTCGATCGAGCCGAGCGCGCCGCTCTCGCTCTGGAAGAGCATGCGCGCCGTGTCCTCGACAGCGAGGTCTTGAACGCGTCGTCCAAACTGCACCTGCACGCGCGCCAAGGGACCGAGCAGGTGGCGCGCTAGGTCTACGCTGTGGCAGCCATTGTCGATCAGCACGCCGCCGCCGCTTACCTCTGGTTGACTGTTCCAGCGCTTTGACATGTCGACGTGCGAGCAGAAAACGTTCTCATATAAAACGACATCACCACAAACGCCTTCGTCGAGCAGCGCGCGCGCGCTGGCAACGTCGGGCGTATAGCGGAACTTGCTACCCATCATCAGGCGCCGATCCGCGGCCTGGGCCGCCGTCAGCATCCGGTCAGCAGCGGCGATGCTGGGCGCGAGCGGTTTCTCGCAGAGCACGTGCGCGCCATTCGCGAGCAGCGCGCAGGATATGGGCTCATGCGTGTTAGGGGGGGTGAGCACTAGCGCCGCGTCGCATCGTGGCAGCTCTTCGAGGCTCGCGTAAACGGCGGCACCGGTCCGCTCCGAGCATCTCGCGCGCGCTGTTTGGTCAGGGTCGACGGCTGCGACGAGGCGCGCACCGTCGATCTCGGCGATCGCCTCGATGTAGGCGTCCGCGATACCGCCGCAACCTACTAGCGCCACCGAGAGATCATCCATGGCTGAGTCGTTCATACGCGGCGTGGATCGCGTCGGCGACCTTCGCCACGTGGCGTGGTCGGTAGCGTTCGTTGATCGGCAACACAACGACTTGCTCAAGTCCGCGGACAGCCCCTGGGTAGTCTTCGCGATGAAACAGCGGGCCGTCTGCTTCTCCGCGAGGGTTGTGCTGCAACGGCAGCGAACTCACAGGGTGCTGCCGCCACTGCGTGAACACCTGGCATTCAAATGCTGGCTTCTGCACGTAGCGCGGTGCGCAGGCGATACCCTCAGCGCGCATCAGCGCGCCGAGTTTGACCGCGCCGCCGCGCACGACGCGCTCATCAACCAGGAACGACCACTTCCAATAGCTGTGGAGTCCGTCAGCAGGGTCATCGGGGCAGGTGATCCCCGGGAGCTCGGACAGCCGTGAGTGGAGCGCCTTGGCGGCCATCCGACGACGCGCGATGACCTCGTCTAGCTTCGGGAGTTGCCCGCAGGCGACGGCGCCTTGCAGCTCGGTCATCCTGTAGTTCAACGCTGGGAAGTAGTGGTCTGGGCGCTCGTCTCCGTAGCCATAGGCCTTATTTACATAGAGGAAAACCTGGCGCGCGGCGTCGTCATCGTCGGTGCAGACTACGCCGCCTTCGCCCGTCGTGATGTGTTTGCCTTGTTGCAGCGAAAACGCAGAGAGCTTGCCAAAGGTCCCTGCGAGGCTGCCGCCGCACGTGGCTCCGAACGCCTGGGCCGCATCTTCGATTATGGGCAGCGCACGCTCTTTAGCGAGCCGCAGAATCGGCTCCATGTCGCATGGCCGGCCGAACAAATGCGTGACGATCACCGCGCGGGTGCGCTCGGTCAGTTGCGCAGCGATTGTCTCTGCGGTCACGTTCAATGTCCGCGGGTCCACGTCCGCGAACACAGGGACCGCGCCCTCGTACCATATCGGCGTCAGCGCGCCCATGTCCGTGATCGGCGTCGTGATCACCTCGTCGCCAGCCTGGAGCTTGAGCGCGGCGAGCGCGCAGTGGACCGCGGCCGAGCCGCTGGCGCACGCGATCGCGTGCTTGACGCCGAGCCAGTCGGCGAACTCGCGCTCAAATCTGCTGACGAACGTTCCTCGCGTGGAGTTCAGGGTGCCAGCTTGCAGCACTTGGCGCACGGCGTTGAGTTCTGAAGCGTCGAACGTCCGGCCCGACGCGTTAGCCTCGGTCGGGAGCGACTGTTCGTGTTCGCACCCCGTCGGTGACTCGTCCAATCGCCGCGTCACTGCGGCTGCGATCAAGTCTGCGGGCTCGTCGCCTTGGGGTTGCGGCGGTCGAGGGGCGGCGCCGCGGGCGACATCGAGCGCGGCGGGGAGCTCGTCGAGATCTTCCGCTACCGAAACAACTCCGCTCGTAACCAGGTCCCACCGCGCGCCTGCGGGCGCGATTACGACGCTCGGCACGGCTGCCGCTGCGGCGAGCTCCTGATAGCGTCCCTGGTCTGTGATGATGACTGCGGCGGTGCGAGCGCGCTCCATCGCTTCACGGGCATTCGGTGCAGCGGTCGATAGCTCGAACTGGAGGCCTTGCCGTGCGCACACGTCAGTCACCTGCTTGAGGATGTCTGCTGAAATCGTGTGATCTAGGGCGACGAACGCGTGCGGGCGCTCGGTCGCCACGGCGCTCGGCAGCGCCGAAATCGCTTGCGCGGTCAGGGAGCCGACTACGTCGACATCTGCAGCATCTCGACCTTCGGCCAGGAGCTGTGTGCGCTCCAGGTCTGAGCGGACGAAGCAACGGTCGACCGCGTGGTCGGCTAGTCGACGGTGCCGATCGCGTTCGTCGCCGAGCCGCTCACCTGCGTCGACGCCGAAGCTCAGCCTGCCTGCGCGGTGAGCCGCGTCGGCGAGCGCCAAAGCGAGCGGGCCACCGCCGATCGTGATCACGGCCGGCGCGTCGCCGAGAACGTCTCGAGCGAAGGAGGCCGCGCAGCTCAGGTCGGCGGCGCTCGCATTGCCTGAGACCTCGAGCTTCGCGCCAGCAGTCGCCAAATACTCGACATCCGTGGCACCGCCGATCATCGCGAGGCGTACGCCCCCAGGGCGCTGCATCAGCCGACTGATAAGCGGCGCCGCGACTAAGGCCTCATGACACGAGGCGAGGCCGATCAAGAGTTCAGGCAAGGAGGTCGCTAGCCCGGACCCGGGCGTTGGTTGATTCGTACGGCGACGTGGCTCAGAAGGTCGTTGATCGCTTTTTCGATGCGGTTGACATTGGCGACGTTGTCTAGGACGACCGCCTTCTTGGATGTTATCGGATTGAAGATTAGTCGGCCGCTGCGTAGCAACGCGTACTCTGCGACGTCAGAGATCTCCTTGTTCATCTCCAGGCCCTCGGTTGACCAGCGCTGTACGTCGCCGAGGTAGCCGTGGTGGTGCAGGATTTCGCGCGCGTTTACTTCGTAGTAATGGAAGCGGCTGTTCGCGAAGACGACCAGCAGCAGTAGCCCCAGCCCACCGCTCATGAACCCGTAAAACGCGGTGTTCGCCGTTATATGGATCTTGCCTAGGGCATCGCCTACGAAGCCGGTCAAGTCGAGCCAGAAGATCAAGACGATGAGCAGGGCGAACGCGAAGACCAACACGATCGACCAGATGCGAGAGAAGTCGAATGAGAAGACCAGGATGTTGAGCATGAACCCCAGCATCCAAGCGTTGCCCAACGTCTGCGCTTCGATGCCCATCCCCAAGAAGCTCAACAGAAAGAACAAAGTGGAGAGCGCGAAGGTCGGATAGAGGAACACGACCTTTGGCCACGGCCGAATGATCACGCTCTCCGCCGGGCGCTGGGGGGCGGGGTTGATCGCTGTGCCGGCAGCACTTGGTTCGCGTGTGTTCTCGGTCATTGGTGCCTTGTGAGAGCTAGCTTCGCTGCGCGGTATCCTACGCCGCACGTGTTCAACAATTAAGGTTGCTGGGCGATAAGCCGGCGCAACCGGCTACTTGTAGTCCTTTCCCGTTATCGCCAAGTTGCGTTGCGTGATGGAAAAGATCAGCGCGACCACGGCGGTCGGCTTGCGCCTCGAGTCGCCGCCGTATCCGGCGTTGTCTCGGTTCGGCTGGTAGTAGAAGGTGCCGTCATCGGCGCAGCGCGAGAGCGTGAACCACCAGCGGTTCGCGTCCATCAGTCGGCGGAAGCTCTTTTTGTCGACGTTCGCGGCTAGCGCGGCGAAGGCCATGCCCATGGTCGGGCTTCCGTGGGTGTCAGGGAAGCTCTCTGGGTGCTCGCCGATAATGCGCGCGTGCTGTAGCGCACGCTCGGCGTAGTCGCCTTTCCACGGGCTCATCCAGCAGGCGATCCCCGCCGCTCCGGTTCGGCCCATGTCCGCGTATTTATCGTGGCCTGCGGCCTCATCGCCATACCAGACGTATCCGTTACGGCCGGTGCCGCGCGCCAAGAAGTCATATGCGGCGGTAGCCCTCCCTTCGTCAACGTCGATGCCGCATCGTTTTAGCAGGGCGAAGGTCAGCGCTGCCTGACCTGTGATCATCGCAATCGGGCCGTAACCTTCGTGACCTGGGTTGTGTCCCCAGCCGCCCTCCTTTTGGCCGGGCTTGGTCGGGATCGCGTCGGGGTGTGACTCGTAGGCCTTTGGATTGATCTGCTCGCGGCGCATGTATTGGCTGAAGGCGAGGAAGTCATAGATCTCTTGAAGCTCCGGCTTCACCCAGCTGGCCTTGGTCGCCAGGTAATACTCAGCGAGGAAGATTCCCGCGGACACGTATCGCCAGTTGATCAAGGAACTGTGGTCCTTGCTGTGAGTGGATCGGGCGTGAAACTTAGCTGCGCGTTCGACGGCCTTTTTGTACTGCGATTTTCCGCTGCTTAGCATCGCGAGGGGCGCAAACAAGTTGTCGGGTGGGCTGCCAAAGGAGCCGTCGTCGCGCTGTTGCTCAGCTAGCCAGTCAAGCATGTGGGACAAGAGGCGCGCTGATTTGGCGCACCCGTTTGGATAGTTCGGCCCGTAGTCGCTGTGCTTCGTGGGCAGCCGCAGCTGTGCGTCTACCTCCTGCGCACCGCGCTCGAGGCGGAGCGTAAGCTTGCCCTTGCCTTTCTTGCCGAGCGCCTGCTCGAGCGCTCCGGCGAAGTCCAAGATCGGTCCTTTTGGTCCGAAAACCTCCATCCCGTAGCCGTTCTGGTGCGGCGTCTTGAAGCGCTTTCCGCCGGCGCCGACGATGCGGTCGCCGACCTGCACCTTCTTTGCGGCCGGGGAGCCATCGAAGACGTGGCGCACGACGAGGTGCGTGGGCGCAGCCTCGACGAGCTCAACCCGGATCCCGGTTACGCCGAGGTTGTAGAACCAGCCCTCAACGACGCGGTCGGGACCGCTCCCGGCGCGCTGGGTCCACGGTCGCCCGTCTTCGAAGTAGTGAACCTGCGCCGCGGCAAAGGCAGCGGTGAGGAGACAAGGCAACAGCCGGGCGAGCGCGTGCATGGCTGCATCCTAGCGGACAAGCGGCTGGTTTGGGAGTTCGCCTGAGTGCGCTCAGGCCTCGGCGAACGCTTCCATCGGCGGGCATGCGCAAACCAGATTCCGGTCGCCGTGCACGTCGTTCACTCTCGCCACAGGCGGCCAATACTTGTGCTCCTTGGTCCACGTGGCGGGGAATACCGCAAGTTCGCGCGAATAAGGCTTCTTCCACTCCGCGGCGGTAGCGTCCTCGGCTGTGTGGGGAGCGTTCTTCACCGGGTTGTCGTCCTTAGAATACTTCCCGGATTCGATGTCTCGGATCTCGTCTCGGATCGAGATGAGCGCGGCGCAGAACCGGTCCAGCTCAGCCTTCGATTCCGACTCGGTCGGCTCGATCATCATGGTCCCCGCGACCGGGAAGCTGACCGTTGGCGCGTGGAACCCATAATCCATCAGTCGCTTTGCGATATCGCCGACCTCGACTCCTGTAGTCGCCTTGAGCGGGCGGACGTCGACGATGCATTCGTGCGCGACCATGCCGTTCTGGCCGGTGTAGAGAACCTGGTAGTGGCCCTTCAGCTTCTCCGCGACGTAGTTGGCGTTGGCGATGGCGACCTGCGTGGCGCGCTGGAGGCCGTCGGGTCCCATCATCGCTATGTAGGCGTAGCTGATCGTTAGGATCGACGCGCTGCCCCAGGGCGCAGCGCTGACTGGACCCATGGCGTGGGTCTCGTCGCCCGTGGGTTGGCAAGGCACAAGCGGGTGGCTAGAGAGGAACGGCGCGAGGTGCTTGGCCACGCAGATCGGCCCCATCCCGGGGCCACCGCCGCCGTGGGGGATGCAGAACGTCTTATGCAAGTTCAGGTGGCATACGTCGGCGCCGAGTTCGCCGGGGGCCATCAGGCCGACCTGCGCGTTCATGTTGGCGCCGTCCATGTAGACCTGACCGCCGTGATCGTGCACGGACTTACATATGTCTCGGATAGCCTCCTCAAAGACACCATGCGTTGACGGGTAGGTGATCATCAGCGCGGCCAGATCTTCGGCGTGCTGCGCAACCTTTGCTTCTAAGTCGGCGACGTCGATGTTGCCGTCGGCGTCGCACCCGACAACGACGACGCGCATCCCACACATGGTCGCGCTCGCTGGGTTTGTGCCGTGCGCACTCGAGGGGATCAGGCAGACGTCACGCTGCATATCTCCTCTGCTCCGGTGATAGGCGCGGATGGAAAGGAGGCCAGCGTACTCTCCTTGAGAGCCTGCGTTTGGCTGTAGAGAGCACGCGGCGAAACCGGTGATGTCGCAGAGCCACCGAGAGAGGTTGTCGAACAGCTTGCGATAGCCCTGAGCCTGCTCCAGCGGCGCGAAGGGGTGCATCTGGCCGAAGCCGGGCAGCGAGACCGGGTACATCTCCGCCGTCGCGTTCAGCTTCATCGTGCATGAGCCGAGCGGAATCATCGACGTGGTCAGCGACAGGTCTTTCTGCTGCAGGCGGTGGATGTAGCGCAGCAGCTCATGCTCGCTGCGGTAGCGGTGGAACGTCGGGTGCGTCAGATAATCGCTCGTGCGAGACAGCGCTGCGAGTTCGGGCGCGGCGGCCTCGGTGTCGAGCTGTAGCGGGCTGCCGGCGAAGACGGCGCATAGGTCTTGCAGATCTTGCTCCTCGACGGTCTCGTCGAGGGAGACGCCGACTGATCCGTCGCCGAAGTCGCGTAGGTTGATGCCCCGGTCGAGCGCTGCGGAAATCGTCGCTTCCGCTCCGTCTTTTGGCCAGACGCGGAGCGTGTCAAAGCGCGCTCCGTCTTGGACCTTGTGGCCGGCCATGGCGATGGCGCTGGCTAGGCAGGCGACTTGGTTCCGAATCCGTTCGGCGATCGCCTTGAGGCCGTCAGGGCCGTGGTAGACGGCGTACATCGACGCCATCACCGCGAGCAGCACCTGGGCGGTGCAGATGTTAGACGTCGCCTTCTCGCGGCGGATGTGTTGCTCTCGCGTGCCGAGCGCCAGGCGGAGCGCAGGCTTGCCGGTCTTGTCGATCGTCATCCCGACGATCCGGCCTGGCATCTGCCGCTGGAAGGTCTTGCTTGCCGTCATGAAGGCCGCGTGCGGCCCTCCATATCCGAGCGGGACGCCGAAGCGCTGGCTTGACCCACACACGATATCCGCGCCCATCTCGCCTGGCGGCTTCAGCACGGTCAGCGCGAGCAGGTCCGCAGCCACTACTGCGAACCCGCCGTTCGCGTGTGCCCGTTCAATTGTGGGTTGCGGGTCATCGATGACGCCGTCGCTGCCTGGGTACTGCAGCAGGCAGCCAAAGTGCCCTGCGTGGAACTGCGCGGCGCGATGATCGCCGACCTCGACCTCGATCCCCAGCGGCTCGGCGCGCGTCTGCAGCACCGCTAAGGTCTGCGGGTGGACGTTGTCATCGACGAAGAACCTCTTGGCGTCTTTGCCTTTATGCAGGCGGTAGCACATCGCCATGGCTTCGGCAGCCGCAGTGGCTTCGTCCAGGAGCGAGCTGTTCGCGACCTCCAGTCCGGTTAGATCGAGGATGAGGGTCTGGAAGTTGAGCAACGCCTCAAGCCGACCCTGAGAGATCTCGGCTTGGTAGGGCGTGTATTGCGTATACCAGCCCGGGTTCTCCAAGATGTTGCGCTGAATCACCGCTGGCGTGAGCGTGCCGTGGTAGCCGAGCCCGATGTAGCTGCGCATCACCTGGTTCTCAGCCGCGAAGTCGGTCAACTCGGCGAGCGCGTGCCGCTCGCTCATGGGCGCGCGCGTGTTCAGCGGGTCTTGCGAGCGGATGGACTTTGGCACCGCCTTGTCTGTCAATTCGTCGAGCGTCTTACAGCCGAGAGCTGCGAGGATCGCACGAAGCTCCCCCTCAGTAGGGCCGATATGTCGGTCCTGGAACTGGTCGTGCCGGGGAAACGCGGAGCTTGAGCTGGACATGTTCAGGGGTGGATGGCGGAGAAGTCGACATCCCAGGGGCGAAGAGAATAGGACTCAATCGGGCCGCGGTGAAGGGTGATCCGCCCATCGTTGCGACAGGAACTTTCAGCGCGCGGCCTCGGTCTATATTGTCCGGTGATGGGCTCCCCGATCCAACCGGCGGCGTGGCGCGTCTGCGCGACGCTGGCAGCTTTGGCTTCAGGCTTCGCTGGCTGCTCGGGAGAGCGGGTCGATGGGCCTGCGCGCGCGTCGTCAGCGCCGGCGGACATGGGCGCTGATCGCACCCGCGCCCTTGAGGTGTTTGACCATATCCGCAGCCATTGGCGCCTCGAGGCGGTCCGGCTGTGCCGTGAGTGGTCGGCGGCGGACCCCGAGGCGCCCCTGCCGCACGCGCTGATGGCGCTCGCGACTTGGTCGCAGCCCAACCGAGCGGCCCGCTGCTGCTGGGCTGCGGTGCAGCGCCGGGCGCAGGGCAGCGCGGTTGATCGCGGGATCGTCGACGCGCTGCAGGCGTATTGGTCAGTCTCGCAGCAGCCAGAGCTGGTCGATGAGCGCTTCCGCGACCCACCGCCCCTCGTGAAAGCCGAGTTGTTGGGCGCCGACTTGCAGCAGGTCTCGCAGCGCAACGTGGGCAACATGAGCGCGGGTGACCGCGCCTTGCTGGCAGAGCTGGTCGAGTGGGCCGCCGCGCATGGGGGGGCAACGTGGCCTGGCCCAGAGCCGACAGTTGCGGAGCTCAAAGAGCTCTTCGAACACTACAACGCGTACTTAGCGGAGACCGGGGCCATGCCCTACGAGGTCTCTGGCTACCGTCGAGTCCTCCAAGTGCTCCTCGCGAAGGAGCTCGACCCCGCCGCTAGCTCCTTGCGGCCGCGCCTACCATCCGGCGATGGCGACCCGCGCATGGATCGAATCCCGCGACACCCCGAAGAGTGGCCCGCGATCTCTGGTCGGTTGCCCGGCATGAACCGTGCTGGGCTCGCGCAGTGGGAGCCTCAGAAGGCGCGCCCATTCGAGCTGCAGGCGGGCATCGGCGGGCGGCGGTCGTTCCTCCCCGGGAGCGGCAAGCCCGCGTTGATCGTCTTCTTCCTTGGGTTCGGGTGCGCGCACTGCGTGGCGCAGCTCAAAGACCTCGACCCGAAGGCGGGGGCGTTCCGCGACGCCGGCGTCGACGTGCTCTCGATCGGCACGGACAGCTACCAAGAGGTTCTCGCGGCGCAGCAAGCTTCGATCGAGAACGGCGTCGACCCGCTGCACTTCGATGTCTTATGCGACCCTGACGGGCGGGTCTTCCGAGACTGGGGCGTATGGGACGGGATCGCCGGTGAGGCGTTGCACGGCACCTTCCTCGTTGACGGCGAAGGTCGGGTGCTGTGGCGGGACGTCAGCGAGCGCCCGTTTGAGCAGTCCGAATGGCTGCTGGCTGAGTGTCAGCGACTGCTCGCCGTTTGGCGGTAACTTGCGCGCTGCCGGGCCGGCCTGCTCAGCGCTCGAGCAAGGCGAGGCCACCCGCTTGCAGGCCGACAACCACCGTCGCCAGGAGCTTGTCGCTGCGCAGGTCGATGACGTCTAGCGTGCCTGGGTCGGCGTTCTTCGACTCCGACGTCACGAAGGCAAAGCGCGAGTCCCGACTGATCACGACGCCGTGGGTGACAGCGCGCGAGGACTTGATGCGCGCGCGCTCTTCGCCAGCTGCAAGGTCCCAGACGCCGACCTCACCGGCCGTCTTGTAGGTGGCGACGAGCGATCGACCGTCCGCCGATACGTCGAGGTTGTACGGCCCCTTCGCCGTCGCGAAGCGGCGCTTTACGAGCCATCGTTCGGTGTCGACCTCGACGATCTGCGCTTTGCCGTTGAGCGCTGCGTAGACGCGCGGCTGCGTGGGGTGCGGGGAGATCCAGGTCGGCTTGGCCTCCGAGGAGTGGTTCTTCGGCCGGTTGATGTCGAGCTGCATGCTCCGCGTTACATCAAAGGAGCAAGCGTCGATTTCGTAGAGCTCGCCGGACATCATCGCGCACGAGTAGTGTAGATCGCCCGCGCGCGTCAGGCGCGAGCCGTGCGGCATCGCGCCGGTCACCGTCCGGCCGACCTCGACCATCGCGTCAGGATCGACGATGGAGACGGTGCTCGGCAGCATCCTGCCGTGCAGGTTGAAGTTGACGACGTATAAGAGGCCCGTGAGCGGGCTGATCTGCATCGTCGCGGGGAACATGCCCAGCTCGCACTCTCCAACGAGCTCATTGCTTCCGACCCGGTATTTGTAGAGGAGGCCGAAGGGCTTGCCGTGCGCGATGGAGCAATACCAGAACTGGCCTCTAGGGCCGATCGTGAGCCCATGCGGGCCTTCGATCTCCGTCGCTTGGTAGCCGACCTCGAACACAGCGCGGATCTCTGCGGACTTGCCGTCGAAGTCGATGATGTAGACTTCGTCGGAAGATTCGCAGGCTACGTAGGCTGTATACAGCGGCGCAGGTGGCTGCTGTTCTGTCGGCGTCGCCTGGGCCGCGGCCGCCGCGACCAACCCGAACGCGCTGACCAAGCTCCGCATGATCACCTGCGCCGCCCTCGGTCCGCTACGAGTTCGACGCACCAGAGACCGCTGTTCCAGTCCGAGAAGAAGATCTTGCCCTTGTACGGTTGCGGGCCCCAGACCATCGGCGCGTTCGCAACGACGCCTTTGGGGTGAGTCGGTAGGAACCACGCGATCTCGCGACCTTGCTGATAGAGGTCGCCCATCAGGTCACCTGAGATGTCGACGACGCGGAGGCCGCCGTTGTAGTAGGCGACGTATAGGGTGTTCCCGTCGACCCACAGGTTGTGGGTGCCAGCCTCGGGCACCTCATAGCGCGCGACCTCCTGTGGTTCGTCGAGGTCGCTGAAGTCCACGAAGTGGATCCAGCCGCGCGCATAGGTCGGGTTGTCCTTGGTCGATAAGCCGTAGGGGAACGCCTCATCGCCAGCGATGACATAGAACTTATCGGTGTCCTTGCTGCGCCACGGGAACGCAGCGTGGTTCCAGCCATTGGGGTATGCGTAGTTGCCGATCTTGACCGGGTTTGACGGAGAGCCTCCCTTGACGCCGTTGCCTACGTCGACGAGATGCAGGCCGTAACGCCAGTTAGAGGAGTAGGCGATGCCGTCGACGACCCAGACGTCGTGGATGGACGCGCCGGGTTCGAACACCTGATAGCTGCCGACGCGGGTCGGCGCTCGGGGGTTCTTGATGTCGAGGATGTCGAACCGCCGAGAGGCGCTGAGCGCGTAGGCGTAGTTCTCATGAATGAACAGGTTGTGGACGCCGCCGGTGAGCTCGTCGTTGAACTCAGAGATGCGCTCGGGCTTGCGTGGGTTGGTGACATCGAAGGCGACGATGCCGTTTTTCCGGTTGCTCGCGCCCTCACGGCTAATGATGCATAGCCGGCCGTCCTCGCTGACTTTGACGTCGTTTACGGTGCGCGCGTCCACTGTCACCGTCGCGATCCGCTCGATCCGCGATGGGTCGGTGACGTCCCAGAAGATGGCGTCACCGTTCGCGCCCCAGGTCCCTGTGACGCAGTAGTCGCGTCCGTCCACGCCCTCCCAGACCCAAAGGTCGGACGTGTGTACGTCGAGGACGGGGCCGTGGCCGACCTTCACCAGCTTCCGCTTTTGTTCGAAGCGCTCGTCGCAGCGCAGCATAAACGTGCTGGTCGCGGCGCCTGACGTCGCCGTAATGGCGTAGAGGCCCGGCTTCTCCGCGACGAACTTCCCGTCGGGCGTGATCTGTCCCGTGGCGGCGTTACCGAGCGTGTCGTCGGGCATCGCCATCATGCTGAACGCAACGGGCACAGGCGCGCCGGCACCATCTTCTGCGATGCGTACCGCTTCCGCTGGCTCTAGCGATACGCCGAACGTGACAACGTCTCCCGTTCGAGCGCGCGGCTGCGAGCAGGTGATGTTTAGGCGCTTCACCGGGTTCGCCATCACCTTCACGGTTAGCTCTTCCGTTAGGCCGCCGCCACGGACCTCAAGGTCGACCTCGCCGGGAGCGCGCGCGTGCAGAAAGCCAAAGTCGTCTAGCGAGGCGACGCGCTCGTCGGATGATGTGTAGACGGGTTGGAGGTCGTCACGCACCACGTCGTCCTTGTCGACGATCGTCGCTTGAATCTGCGTTCTTGTGCCCGTGAACACCGCGGCAGGTGGGTCAGTGAGCTGGATTGCAGCGGGGGCGGGGTGGGGCACCGTCACTAAGACGGTGGTCTCGGGGCCCCGTTCGCGACCAAACATCGCGCGGACGACGACCTCATGTTTGCCAGGAGCTACGGCCGTGACCTCACCCTGGCGACTGCACCTTAGAGATCTGCGTGCGCGGCTGAAAAACATCACGCGCCCGTCAGCGGGTCGGCCGCCCGCGTCGAGGATCTCTGCGGCAAGCTGGCGTGTCTCGCCGATGGGCAGCGTCAGCTGCGGCGGCGAGACCCGAACGCTACCACCGGCTGCTGGTTTCGAACTCTGGGCGATGAGCGCTGGCCCAATTGTCAGCGCAGCGAGCAGCGTGAACGCTGCGTAGGTGGTGGATGGCACGTTCTGATTTTCCTCGTGTAGGTTGACCGCAGCTTAAGCGATCACAGCTTCCGGTGCCGCCGGATGACTCGGTGGCAACGATGTGACACGAATGTGTCGGCAATCTAGGCTCGCGGTCAGCGATGGCCTTTCCATACAATGCTGCGCCGATCTCGTCCTCCCTTTTTGCACTCGGAGTCGAACAACATGTTTCGTCGATCAACCGCCGCGCTCGCCTTCCTCGCGGCTTCATTCTCACTGACCGCGCAACAACTGCCTCAGCAGTGGGCGGATCAGCTCCACTGGCGCAATATCGGCCCCGCTTCCATGGGCGGTCGAATCATCGCGCTGGCTGTCTATGAAGCCGAGCCCACGACATGGTGGGCGGCTACGGCCTCTGGCGGGCTCCTCAAGACGACGAATAACGGGATCACCTTTGAGCACCAGTTCGACCGCCAGTCGGTCGTGTCCATCGGGCACGTCGCGGTCTCGCAGTCGAACAAGGACATCGTCTGGGTTGGCACCGGCGAGGCGAACCCGCGGAACTCCGTCAGCTACGGCAACGGCGTCTACAAGTCAGAGGACGGCGGCAAAACATGGTCGCATATGGGGCTGAAGAACTCCTTTCAGACCGGGCGTATCGCGATTCACCCGACTGACCCAGCCATCGTTTACGTGGGGGCGCTTGGTCGGCTCTACGGGCCCAATGAAGAGCGCGGGCTCTACAAGACGATGGACGGCGGCGCGACTTGGAGTCGGGTGCTCTACGTTGATGAGCGCACGGGTGTGATCGACATCGACATGCACCCGTCAGATCCTGACACGCTGATCATAGCGACGTATGAGCGCGCCAGGGACGGCTTCGACACCAATGACCCGGCGAAGCGCTGGGGTCCAGGCAGCGGCCTGTGGAAGACGACCGACGGCGGCGCCAACTGGGCGCGGATCACAGCGGGCCTGCCAACCTGTGACATCGGCCGCGTCGGCATAGATTACTACCGCGCCGACCCCAACGTGCTGATGGCGATCGTAGAGAGCGAGAAGATCAGCAAGCAGCCCGATGACGCGCCGTATCACGGCGGCCAGCTGGGTGAGGCTGAGGTCGGCGTGAAGGTGACGTCGGTCGAAGCTTCGCGCGATCGCGGCCGCGGACGCGGTCGGAATCGGCGGCAGGACTCGCCTGAGAAGAAAGAGAAGCCCGCACCAACGCCGGCCGCGCAAGCAGGGTTGAAGGCCGGGGACGTCATCTTGGCGGTCGCGGGGACGCGCGTGAACACGGAGGCGGAGTTCGCCCATGCCTGTAGGCAGCACAAGTCTGGTGATGAGGTGCCTCTGTCTGTCGTGCGCGATCAGAAAGACCTCGAGATCAAGTTGACGTTCGGCACATATCCAGAAGGGTCGCGCTCGCCGTTCATCGGCACGCTCGGCGGTCAGTCAGGCGGGTCGCCGGACCTTCAGGGCGGGGCTGGCCATGAATACGGCGGGATCTACAAGTCGACCGACGGCGGCGATACATGGGCGCGCATCAACACGCTCAATCCGCGGCCGATGTACTACAGCCAGATCCGGATCGACCCATCCAACAGTGACAACATCATGGTGCTCGGCACGTCGCTGTATCGGTCCACGGACGGCGGCAAGTCGTTCAATCGCAGGGCGGGTAGCGGGATGCACGTCGACCACCACGCGGAATGGATCGACCCGAACAATGGGAACCACATCATCCACGGGTGCGATGGTGGGATCTACGTCACCTACGACGGCTGCAAGCACTGGGATCACCTGAACCACGTGGCGATCGGGCAGTTCTATCACGTTGGCGTGAGCAGCGACCGTGACTATCGCGTCTACGGCGGCTTGCAAGATAACGGCTCATGGGGCGGCCCGAGTCGGACAGCTGCCACAGGCGCTCGAAACCATGACTGGGTCAACGTCGGTGGCGGCGACGGGTTCCGCTGCTTGGTCGACCCTGATGACGCCAACGTCGTCTACACGCAAAGTCAAAACGGGCCTCCCAGCTGGCGCAACCTCGCGACGAGCGAGCGCGGGAGCCTGCGCAGTGGCGGCCGCCGCGGAGACAGCAAGGACCGAGTGCGCTTCAACTGGGAGACGCCATACGTGCTCTCTGGCCACAACAGCAAGATCGTCTACACGGCGGGCAACAAGGTGTTTAAGTCGCTGAACCGCGGCAAGAACATGCAGGTGATCTCTGAAAACATCACCAACACGGACCGCGGCTCTGCAACCGCGCTGGCCGAGTCACCCAAGGATGACGACATCGTCTATGTGGGGACGGACGACGGCGCCTTGTGGGTGACTCACGACGGTGGTGCCACGTGGACGGACTGCTTCGAGGCCCCGGAGGCGACGCCGGAAGGCGAGGCGCCGGTAGGCGACGAGCAGTCTGGCGGCCCCAGCGCGGACGCTGCCCCCGCAGCTTCGCGACCGCTTCGGGAGCTAGTCCCGGGCCCTCGTTGGGTCAGCGAAATCGTCGCCTCAGCGCATGAGGCAAAGCGAGTCTACGTCACCCTAGATGGTCACCGGAGCGATGACGACGCGGCCTACGTCTTTGCAAGCGATGACGCTGGCGAGACCTGGCGCGCCCTCACCGAGGGGTTGCCGGAGGCCGCCGGATCTACACGAACCATCGCAGAAGACCCCGTCAACGGTGATGTGCTCTACTTAGGGACGGAGTTTCAGACGTTCGTCACCCTCGACCGTGGCGTCAACTGGACCCGCTTCAACGGCGACTTGCCAACCGTCGCTGTGCACGCCTTCGCGCTGAACGTCCCGTCCGGGGAGATCGTCGCCGGCACGCACGGCCGCAGCCTTTGGATTTCGTCGGTGAACGAGCTGCGGCAGATGACCGAGGAGGTCCTCGCGAAAGATGCGCACTTCTACGAGCCAGTCGCCGCCGTTATTTGGCGCAGCGGCATGAGCACCGGTGACACCAACCGGCGCTTCGCTGCGGAGAACCCTGCAGCTGGTGCGCATCTCGTTTATCACCTGAATGAAGCTGCGCGCGCCGTCAAGCTGGAGATCCTCGACGCGGCGGGTAAGGCAGTTCGGACGATAGAGGCGCCGAAAGACAAGGGGCTGCACCGTGTGGCGTGGGACCTGCGAGGGGCGGTCGACATCCCGGCTGACGCGACGGATCGTCAGCGGCAATGGTATCGGCGTCGCGGCGGCAGCCTCGTCGGCCCTGGACACTACACCGCCCGTTTGACGGTCGGCGAAGAGGTGCTCCTCCGTCGCGTCAAGGTCCAGATGGACCCGCATCACCCAGACCCGAGCTGGATCGCGAACCAAGAGCGCGCCGATCTCGAGGCCTTCTTGGACGAGTGCGAGCGCGACGCCATCGAAGCCAGCGGTCGTTGAGTCGAGGACGGCGCGCCGCGCGCGCGTCTCCCGAACGGTGCCGGCTCCTGCTTAGTTTCGAATCAGGCCCCGAGACGAGTCAGCCAAAGGTCTCAGGCATCCGACCGGTCGAATCTGCGAACCGCTCCGTCGGGCAGCCGACGGCGTTAAGCATCCCGACGAAGACGTCGCTGAACGGCGTGGACTCGTCATACTTGCGGTAAAAGCCGTGCTTGAGGCCCATGCTAGCGCCTCCTAGCAGGGCCAATGGCAGGTTGCGCGCGTTGTGCGTCGTGCTGCAGCAGCTGCCGTAGAGGATCTGCGTCTGGTCGAGGAGTGACCCACGCTCGTCTTCGGTCTCGTTGAGGCGCTTGATGAAGTGCGCGAACTGCTCTGCGTGCCAGCGATCGTAGCGGCCCCACTGCTCCCAGTGGCCTTCGTGGCCGTCGTGGCTGATCGTGTGGTGGCCGCGCTTAATGCCGAGAGCGCGGTTTGGGAAGGAGTCGGCGAAGCCCATCCCGTCCTCGCGCCCCGTCATGTAGGTAACGACCCTGGTGAGGTCTAGCTGGAGCGCGAGCACGATCAAGTCGTACATCGAGCGCAGGTATGCGCCGGGGTCCATGTCTGGCGCGATGTCTAGGTCGATATGGCTGCTGTCGAACTTGGGCAGCGGTCGATCGAGCCATTCTTCGTTGCGGCGCAGCTGCTCCTCTACGGCGTCGAGGGATTGGAGGTATTGGTCGAGCTTCTCTTGGTCTCGCTTCCCTAGCCGTCGTTGGAGGCGCCTGCTGTCCTCAAGGATCAGGTCGACGACCTTCTTGTCTTGCGCGATCGCCTGCTTTCGTTGCGCGGTCGGCTGGCCGCCGCCGGGCGAGAAGTAGCGCTCGAAGATCAATCGTTGTTTGTGCTCAGCAGGTACGGGCCTCGCCGCGTGGTCGAAGCTCAACGTCGACGTCCGGGACTTGTAGCCGACGCCGCCGTCGGTGGAGAGCACGAGCGATGGATACCGCGTGTGCTTCTTGAGTGTGAGGGCGGCGAGCTGGTCTACCGAGGTGCGGTTTTTGTACACGTCCCCGCGCAGATCGCCTGCCGTCAACCATGTGTCACCAGCGAGGTGGCCCAGTAGGTTGCGCGAGAGCGGATGGCTCAAGCCGCCCATGAGCGTCATCTTCTCGCGCCACGGTTCCAGGCACCTGAGCACGTTCGTGAACTTGTAATCGCGGCCGGGGTCGTGCGGGAGCCACCGCCACTGTCCCCATTTTTTGTCGTGTTCCTTCGGCGTCGACGCGCCGTCGGGGAAGTAGACGAAGACCATCCGCCGCGCTGGAGATGCCTTCGCCATAAGCGGCCGCATCGCGTCGAGCAGCGGCAGCGCCGCGGCCACACCAGTGCCGCGGAGCAGCGAGCGGCGATTGAGGAGCCAGGTCTTACGCATGACGGGTGGGCGCTGAGGAGGGCTACTTCGACAGGAACGACGCGCTGGTTACGATACTACGGATGGCGTCGCGGGCGTGGTATCCGCCGCGCTTTACTTGCTGGAGCAATTGATCGAGCTCTTCTTCGTCGGTGAAGCCAGCCTCGCGGCCCAACGCGTAGCAAAACAGATGCTCTACGAACGACCGCGCGAAGGTCTCCATGGCAGTTGAGCTTAGGTAAGCACCGATCCCGGCGAGGCCGTCAACCTCGGTCCCGTCTGGCAAGGTGGACGTCGCGTCGATGAGGGCGCCCTTGCGCCGTGGCTGGAGGCGGCCTACCGCGCTCATCCGTTCGAACACAAACCCGTAGGGGTCGATGCCGGCGTGACAATCTCGGCAGCTGTCTTTGTCGCGGTGTGACTCGATCTTCTGCTTCAGGGTCATCTTCGCGAAGCCTGGCGTCTGCGGGTCGAGGTCAGGCACGTTCGGCGGCGGGGGCGGCGGCTCATCACCGAGGATCCGTGCCTTCAGCCAGACCGCGCGCTTGATCGGGTGCGGCTCGTTCCCGTCTGAGTGGCCGACGTGGAATGAGCCGTGGGAGAGGATGCCCCATTGACGTTCCGGCATCGAGGGTGGGACCGTGACCTTGCGGAACTGAGGGCCGTAGACACCTTTGACCCCGTAGAACTCTGCCAGGTTCTGGTTAAGCATCGCGAAGTCAGCGGCGACGAGCGTCGACAGCGGCAGGTCTTCGGCGAAGACTGCCTCAAAGAAGGCGAACGTCTCCTCCCGCATGTCTCGCTTCACGAACCGGGTGTAGTCGGGGTGCTTGTCGACGTTGATCGTCATGCCGTCGAGGCGGTCCATTCGTAACCACTCGTAGACGAAGCGACGCAGCGACCTGTGCGCGCGCGGGTCGTCGAGCATTCGCTCGGTATGCGCGACGATTTCATCGCGTAGGGCGCCCTGAGCGGCGGAGGCGCGGAGCGCCTCGTCCGGCGGACCGTTCCACAGGAAGTAGCTGAGGCGGTTGGCGAGCATCCAATCTGGCAGCGCGCCGGCATCGCCGAGCTCGTCATCAGGTTCGCACAGGAATAGAAACTCTGGTGAGCAGAGGATCGCGACGAGGACTTCTTTTAATGACGCTTGCACGCTGCCGTGCGTTGCGCGGATCTGCTGCCAGAAACTGAGGTAGCGCTCGACCTCGTCTTCCTTGGCGTCCCTTCGGAAGGCTCGGGCGACGAAACGCTGCAGCACGCCGCGGGCGTATTCGTTCGCGTCAGCGCCCTCGGCGGGCGGCGGCGGCTCAGAGAAGATGGCCGTGTGTGATGCAGGCGGCCAGACGGGTAGGTAGGGCGCCTCGAACTCGATCGACTCGATCATCAGCGGAGGTCCGGTCTCTTTGGCTGACTTGACCAGGTGGTCATTCCAAACCCCGAGCAACAAGAAGCCCGACAAGACCTCCTTGTCGCCAGAATCGGGCTCTGGGATGGGGAGGTTTTCCAGGCGACCGAAGAACTCATGCGTCACCGCTTCACCCAGGGGCGCGTGCACCTCCTGCGCGTCGCCGAACGTGGTGTAATCCATGCCGTCGTCGGTGCGTGTCCCGATCAGCGCGCGGATCGAGGGCACGAGATCGGCGACCGCTTCTTCTTGCGCTTTGCCCTGCTGGCTGAGGCGCTGCACCTGCGGGTGTTCCGCGTCGAGCGGCGTGACGACGACGTGGCTAAAGCCGACGAAGAATTTGCCGCCAACTTCGACGTGGTGCCGACCTTTGCGCAGCCCGACGATGCCCAGGCCGGTTGTGACGCGCGGCTTTTGCAGTTGCTCTGGCGTCAGCTCTGGACGCTGGTCAAGGTGGTGGCCCGCGGCGCGAAGGCGCACCGAAGGCATCGCCTCGGGGGCTACGGGCGGATGCACGAGGTCGATCTGGTAGAAGCCGTCACGCGGCAGGTCGAGTCTGACGCGCGCTTTGCTCTCGTTTGGGACCTCCTTAGGGCGGAGCACGTCCCCGTCCGCGATCAGGTTCTTGTGTTGATCGGTGTCTTTGGCGGCGATCCGTAGCGCGTCGTCGTTCGTGACGAGCCCGTTCTTCTCCCAGCGCGCCGCCGGAGCCGGGTCGTCTAGTTTGACTAAGAGCTGCTTGCGCAGCGCGGGCAGGTATCCGCGCGAGGCCTTGACGCGCATCACGAAGTCGCCTTGCTCAGGCCAGACCCGCTGCATCTCGAGCTTCAGGTTAGGTGAGGGGCCTTGCCATGCCTGCGGCACCTTTTCTTTGTGCGGCAGCGCTGAGAGCAAGATCATCCCCTCATCGACGGCGCGGAACCGGTCTTGTCCGGAACCTCGGAGGCCCACGCTGATCTTCTTCTGGATCTGGTCACGACGCCGCTTCGCTTCTTCGGCGCTGCCAGCCTCTACCTGCCCGTCCCGTAAGACCTCGACGGTGAAGTCGTCGGGGTTTAAGGGGACCGATTGGTAGCCGCCGGTCCTGCCTGCGACCTCGCCCTTGCCGCGGTCTTTGCCGAAGGTCACCCGGTAGTGCGCGACCGCCGGCTTTTCTAAGCAGATCGCCTGCTCGAGGCCCATCCTGGCGATCTTTTGGTAGTTGTCGAGGTGCAGCTGAGACGCCTGCAGCACCTCGCCATTGTTCGAGAAGCCGTTCTTCGCCTTGCCATCCTCCGGCAAGGTCTGTGCGAAGTCGATCTGGACACCGAGGAGGTCTTGCAGGCTGTTGGTGTATTGTTCGCGCGTTAACCGTCGCAGGACGACAGCGCGCTCACCCTTGAGGCGGTCCGCGGCTTGCTTGAGGGCGCCGGTCATCCAGGCGACGACCTTGCGACGCTCCGCCGGACTGAACTGATCTTCATCCTCGGGAGGCATGTCGCCCGCGTTGATCACGTCGAGCGCGGCGTGCCATCCCTCTGCATCCGCGCGCGCCTGCATCGACGGGTCGAGCGCGGCGAGCTGCATGTCGCCTTCGGCGTCTTCGTCGCCGTGACAGTCGAAGCAATATTTGGCGAGGAGGGGCTGGATCTCTTTGTGGTAGTCGACCGGCACGGGGTCCTGCGGGCCGGCCTGCTGCCAGTAAGGGCTGCTGGTCGCGATGGCCGCCAGCGTCGTTGAAACCGCTGCGAGGGTCTTGGCAGGAGCGCTAAACATGTCCACTACAACTCCGCCTAGCTTACCGCCTCCCGCTCGCGAGGACACCGGCGAGCCGCCTGCTCCAGTCAATCAGGGCGGCGCTCAGCGAGGGCGCCAGCGCCACGCTTGCAGCGCGCCGTCGTTACAGCCGAAGAGCACCACTGGTCCCTGGTTTGTTTGGACCACTTGAACCTGTCGATGGTCTCCGAGGACGCTGATCCCGTGGCGGTCGGCAGGAACTACGCGTAGCCCGCCGGCAGTCAGCCGCATCACCAAGCCGGTGCCGCCGTCGTGCCTGCCGGTCTCGGGCTCGGGCGAGTGGTCGTTTTGTCCGCAAACGACGAGGTCGCCGACGCGAACCATCGCGTTGATCGGCGCAATCTGGGCCGCGCGCGGCAATGCCTCGAAGCGGAACGTGCCGTCGCCCTCGTTGCGGAGGATCGAGCTAGCCAGCTCTGTCGCCACCAGCTCGCCGCAGGTCTCGAGCTTGCCTTCGGGGTAAATGTCTTTAAGCAGCGACTTCGCGAAGCCCGCGTACGTCGGGAACTTCTCTTTCAGCATCGGCATGGCGCCGCTGCTGCAACTGCGCCCGCGCACGGGCAGCAGGCGATCGCCCTCATATTTCGCTTCGACTAGGTCGCGGCGGCCATCGCCGTCAAAGTCGTCGAAGTAGAGCCGCGCGGGCTGCTTTGCGGTCGCTTTGTACTTGGTGTTCCAGCCTTGGTTGCCGGCGATGGCGTCGAGGTCGCCGTCGCCGTCGAGGTCTAACACGCACAGCGACCGCCACCAGCCTCGCTTGGCAGCCAGGCCAGCGCGTTCGCCCGCGTCTACGAACGCGCCGTTTTCATTGCGCAGCAGCCGCAGCGGCTGCCAGCGCGCCGCGATCAACAAGTCGAGGTCATCGTCGCCGTCGAAGTCGGCGAAGCGCGCGTCGGTGACCATGCCCGCTTGTAGCAGCGCGGGCGCGACCTCAGCGGTAGCGTCTTTGAACACGCCGTTTTCGTTGCGGAGCAGTCGGCTCGGCGGCGCGTCGGGATAAGACCCGGGCACGAGGCGACCCGCGATAAATACGTCGAGGTCGCCGTCGCCGTCGAAGTCCGCGGCGCGCGCGCAGCCTGAAGATTCGCGAATATCGGGGAGCGCTTCAGCGGCTCTGGTGAAGCGGTCGCCGCCGTCATTGCGGTAGAGGCGGTCCCGCAGTCGTTCATCACCTGCGACCACCTCTGCGCCGCCGCTGGTTACCAAGAGGTCGTCGTCGCCGTCGCCGTCTGCGTCGAACCAGCACGCCCCGACGTCTTCGTAGTTCGCCACTGCAGGTTGTTGCCAAGGGCCGGGAACCTCCCTCCACCTCGCTCCTGCTCGTAAGTAGAGCGCGGCGTTTTGGCCAGCGGCGCCCCCGGCAAACACGTATTGGTCGTTGGTTGCGAGGGCTGGGCCGAGCCGAGAGACCTGCGCGGGCAGCAGCGGCTGGGCCGCGAACTCGTCGAACTCATTCTCCTGGTGCGTGAACGCGGGCGCTTCTGCAGGCGCGAACACCGCGTCCGCGGCGTGCGGCGGCGGCGACCGCCGCGCTGGGGGAGGAGCGCTGGTGGCTTCGGTGATGATTACGCGGTGGTCGGCGCGCACATCCGCGACGCGCGAGCGGTGCCCCGACGGCCATTCCACAGAGAGCGCGACCACGTCGTCGCGACCCACGCCGAAGTGCAGCTGCGGTGGTTGGCTTGACAGGTATCCACGCGCCAGCGACATCTCGCGTACGAGCTTGCTGCCGTCGGGTCGCTCGGCGATGACGCGCGCGCCCACGCCGAACCGCTCACTGTGCGTGCCGCGTAACTCTACGATCACGGCGCCGCCGTCGCCTGAGCGGTTCTCGTAGAGCGAGCACTCGGTCTCGAAGTTGTTCACGAGCACGTCGAGGTCTCCGTCGCCGTCGAAGTCGGCGAGGGCCGCCCCGTGTGACACCGCCTTGAGGTCTAACCCCCAAGCGGCCCCGGTCGGCTCGAAGCGTGGTTGAGGCGCGCCGTTCGAGCGGAGCGCCAGGTTTCGCTCAGGGACCCTTGGCACGTTCTGGATCAACTCGATCGCGGCCTGTTGTCGCCCTGCCTCCCAGAGCGCTTCCACCCGGAGCTTTAAGTCGGGGTCCGTGTCAAAGCGCGCGATGCCGTTGGTGGCGAACAGGTCGACCCAGCCGTCGTTGTCGAGGTCGCCGAACAGGACCGCCCAGGTCCAGTCCGTGCTCGCCACGCCCGCGAGGATCGCGGACTCCTCGAACTTCCCGAGTCCGTTGTTTTGCAGCAGCGTGTTGCGCATGACCTGCGGCGGTTCGCCGTGCATCAACACGGGGCGTTGCGCCTGCATGTCGCCCATGAGCAGCTTTGCCTTCTCGTGGGTCGTCATGCTCATGTCGGCGACGATCAGGTCGAGGTCGCCGTCGCCGTCGAAGTCCGCCGCGTCGGACCCCATGCCGTAAAAGGCTGTGTGGGGCACGGCGTCGCGCGTGACGTCCCGAAAGGTGCCGTCGCGTTGATTCTGGTAGAGGATGTCCGGCGACTCCAAGTCGTTGGCGACGTAGAGGTCGGGGAAGCCGTCGTTGTCGTAGTCGAACCACGTCGCCGAGAGGCCCATGCCATGATCGGTGATGCCGGCGCTGTCGGTTACATCGACGAAGCGGCCCCCGACGTTGCGCAGCAGGCGGTCGGGTTGGCCAGCCGTGTAGCGCCGCCCGCGGAAGGTGAAGAAGTGTTCTCGGTCCTCTGCGCTGTCGGGGACCATTTGCCGCGGTCGTCGGACGGTGTCTGCCGGTGGGCGAAACCCTGCGAGCACCTCTGGGGTCAACGCCCAGCCAGCGTGAAGCGCGCGGTTGGTCAGGAGATAGAGGTCGATCTTGCCGTCGCAGTCATAGTCAGCGAACGCAGCCATCGTCGACGCCGCGGTGACGTCGAGCCCGTATCGGGCGCCGCGCTCAGCGAAGGTCCCGTCGCCTTGGTTTTCGTAGAGGAGGTTCTTCGCCTCGACGTTGCAGACGTAGAGATCGAGGTCGCCGTCTCCGTCAATGTCCGCGAAGCTCGCGCCGCTTCCCCACGCCGCCCCGCCATCGACGCCGCCGGCCGCTGCGGTGACGTCCTGAAAGATCAGGGGCGCGGTCTGTCGGAAGAGCTTGTTGGGCCCGTCTTGCGAGACGAGGTATGCGTCGAGACGCCCGTCGCCGTCGTAGTCGCCGACGGCTAGGCCAGCGCCGTTGGTCAAATACGTGTAGCGGTTCTCGGGACGCAACTCATTCTTGAAGCGCAGCCCCGAATCGGCACTGGGCACTCGGCGAAAGCGCGGCTCGCCCGCCAGCGCGGCCGCTCGCCGCTCCAGCGGCACGATTGCGGCAGAGCCCGGCTCTCCGCCGCAGCTCGTCATCAGCAGCACGACGGTCGTGCTGGCAGCGCCCCAGCAGCGCGGGGCAGGCGTCGTCATGCGTGGGCTGCGAACCATGGGTGGACTATCGCACGAACGCGCCGCGGCTCCCACCATCGGTCCTAAGGATGCGGGGGAAGCACTTGGGCGAAGGGTTGCGCTTGCACCAGGGGGGCCCGTCAGCAAAGGTGTCGGAGCCAATGTCTCGACTCTCGCTACGCAGCCGGCCAACGATCTATCTCCTTGCGATCATGGTCGGGGCGCTGGCGGGCGCCGGGGCCTTGCTGTTCGAGTACGGCGCTGCCTGGACGGTGCGGCTCGCGCTCGTCGGGGTCGCTGGCTATCAACCGGAAGGCCCGCACGGCGAGGTTGAGCTGGTCGCGGGCGACGACGGACACAGCATCACATGGTGGTGGCTTCTCGTGCTCCCTGCGATGGGCTGCTTGTTGAGCGCCCAGCTGTCGCAGTGGTTCGCGCCGGAGGCCAAAGGGCACGGCACCGACGCGGCCATTGACAGCTACCACCACAAAGGCGGCAAGGTGCGCGGCAGGGTCCCGATCCTCAAAGGCGTCTGCAGCGTGTTGACGCTCGGCTTCGGCGGCAGCGGCGGTAAGGAGGGACCCATCGCCCAAATCGGCGGTGGGTTTGGCTCGTACTTGGCTCAGCGCCTTGGCCTCGGCGACAAGGCCTGTCGCACGCTCTTGGCCGCGGGCATGGCCGGCGGTGTCGGCGCGATCTTTCGCGCGCCATTCGCCGGTGCGCTGTTCGCGGCCGAGATCCTCTATCGTGACGCTGAGCTTGAGAGTGACGCGGTGATCCCCGCGTTCTTGTCCTCCGCGACCGCCTACTGCGTGTTCTGCGGCTGGCTGGGGGAGTTTGGCGTCTTGTTTGATCTGGGCGCAGGCTTCGAGTTTGACAACGTCTTCGAGCTGTTGCCCTACACCCTGTTGGCGCTGATCCTCCTTCCCGCGACGTGGCTCTACGTCCGGTGCTTCTATGGGTTCGAGCGGTTCTTTGACCGCATTCCTACCTCGCCGGCGTTGGTCGCGGGCTTCGGCGGCGCCTTGACGGGGGCGGTTGCGCTCATGGCTTGGTGGCTCGTGGATGACGATCGAGCGCTCGCCGTCCTGAGCAGCGGTTATGGCATCTTGCAGCAGACGCTCGACGGCGACGTGATGGGCTGGCGGGGCGTGGGCCTACTGCTGTTGGTGGCGTTCGGTAAGGTGCTGGCGACGTCGTTTACCATCGGCAGCGGCGGGTCTGCGGGCGTGTTTGGTCCAAGCATGGTCATCGGCGGCGCGGTCGGCGGCGCGGTCGGTTTAGTTTGCTACGAGCTTGGGTGGGTCGAAAATCCGGCCTGCTTATGCATCGTCGGCATGTGCGGCTTCTTCGCGGGGGCTGCTAAGACGCCGATCTCGACCATCGTCATGGTCACCGAGATGACCGGCAGCTACCAGCTACTGCTGCCAGCGGTCTGGGTCTGTGGGTTGACGTTTGTCTTCTCACGGCGCGTCGCGCTCTATCAGAACCAGGTCCTCAATCGCGCCTTCTCGCCGGCGCATAAGGGCGAGTATGTCGAGGCGCTGCTCGAAGACATGACCGTCGCCGATATCTTTGAGCCTACCGAGGTCGTCACCGTCCGCTCGTCAACGCCGCTACGCGACCTCGTCCGTGTGATCGCGAACAGCAGGCAGGATTACTTCCCAGTCATCGACGACGGCGATTTTGTGGGCATGGTCTCCGTGCACGATGTGCGGGAGCACACCTTCGAAGAGGAGATCTATCGTTTGGCAATCGCGTCAGACATCATGTCGACGCCGCCCGTCGTCGTGAGGCCCCAAGACGACCTGCATACGGCCCTGGAGACGTTTGATTCGATCTGGATCGACGAGCTCCCGGTCGTCGACGCAGCGGACCCAAACGTCGTGTTAGGCCAGCTGCGGCGGCGCGCCATCAACCGCGCATACACCAAGAAGCTCAAGGAGCTGCGGGCGCTGCAGCAGCGTGAGGGGGAAGCGTAGGTTGCTGTGCCTCTTCGTCACCACGCTGCAAACGGACCCGCACATGTTCGTCTACGTGGTCGTGACGGTGGTCTTCAGCGTCACCCTTCATGAGTTAGCTCACGGCTTCGCGGCGCTACGCCTCGGCGACATGACGCCGAGGAGAAGCGGCCACTGGACCATGAATCCGTTGGTGCATATGGGCGGTCCTTCGTTGGTCATGCTGCTGCTCTTCGGCGTTGCGTTCGGCGCCATGCCGGTTGACCCGCGCAATCTCCGAGGCAGATATGGCGTCGTCCTCGTCGCGTTGGCCGGGCCGCTGTCGAACGTCTTATTGTTTTTTGTCGCTGCCTCTTCGTTGGCAGGTTTGCAGGTCGCGGCAGGCGGCGGGGCTCAGACGATCTGGCAAGACAACGTGCGTGATTTCTTAGCGGTGTTCAGCGTCGTCAACCTAACTCTTGCGATGTTCAACATGCTGCCTGTGCCACCGCTTGACGGGGCCCGAGTGTTCGGGGGGCTGATTCCACCGTACGGGCGCTGGCTCCAGCAGGCGCGCGATCCCCGCGTGTTCCTCGTCGCGTTCTTGCTGGTCCTAGTGGCAGGGAATCAGCTCGATGGGGGCATCACCGGTCCGGCTCATCAGGGCCTCCGTCTATACATTCGATGGGTTATTTCCGTCTTCGGAGCGTGACCGTCGAGGTTTCTCAGTGTCACCGCGGGACACCGAAGGCCCCCTTGCCAACGGCAGGTAGCCCGAAAAAGATGTTTGGACTTTGTTCGGGTCGGTGGTAATGTCTCGGTCATACGCCTGAGGGCGTGAGGTAACCGCAGTTCCCTTGGGAGGGGCATCTACGATGAAATCGAAGGCAACAAACAGGGCCGGTGACGGCAAGGCAAGCAAGCAGGAATCCATGAAGGCGGAGGCGTTGTCCGACGCATTGGCTGCCATCCAAAAGAGCCACGGTGATGGGTCCATCATGCGGCTCGGTGAGCAAACGGTTGTGCCGATCGACGGCATTTCGACCGGCTCGCTGGGCCTCGACTTGGCGACTGGCGGTAAGGGCTTCCCTCGCGGGCGCGTCATCGAGGTTTATGGGCCGGAGTCGTCAGGTAAGACGACCCTCACGCTGCACGTCGTCGCCAACTGTCAAAAAACGGGAGGCACCTGCGCCTTCATCGACGCGGAGCACGCGTTAGACCCGCAGTATGCGCGGCGCCTCGGCGTCGACCTTGATTCGTTGTTAATCTCTCAGCCCGACCACGGTGAGCAGGCGTTGGACATCTGCGAGACCCTGGTCAAGTCAGGTGCGATCGATCTCATCGTGATCGACTCCGTCGCGGCTTTGGTCCCCAAGGCCGAGATCGAAGGCGAGATGGGCGACACCTTCGTCGGCTTGCAAGCGAGGCTAATGAGCAAGGCGCTGCGTAAGTTGACCGGGTTGACCGCGAAGACCAGCACGACGCTGATCTTCATCAATCAGATCCGCGAGAAGATCGGGGTAATGTTCGGGAGCCCTGAGACGACCACGGGCGGCCGCGCCCTGAAGTTCTACTCTTCGGTGCGGATTGACATCCGGCGCATCGGTCAGATTAAGAACGGCGACATGCCGGTTGGCGCGCGCACGAAAGCGACCGTCGTTAAGAACAAGGTGGCGCCGCCATTCCGCAAGACGGAATTTGACATCCTGTTTAACGAGGGCATCAACCGCCTCGGCGAGCTGCTAGACCTGAGCGTCGATCAGGGCATCGTCCGCCGCTCAGGGACGTGGATGAGCTACGGAGACACGCGGCTTGGGCAGGGCCGAGAGCGCGCTCGCGAGTTCTTAAAAGAGAACCCTGAGATGGCTGAAGAGATTGAGCACAAGTTGCTTGAGAAGATGGCGCCGAAATCTGAGGCGAGCGCTGAGGGAGCAGGCGGTGCGGCAAGCGCGGGCTCCCCGGCTAAGACCCCGGCGCGCGCGCCAAAGGCCGCCGGCGCCTCTTAAGGGGCGCCGGGAGCTCGCGGAGGCGGGACCTCCCCGAGGGTGAAGTTTGGGGAGCTTGGCACATCGAGGTCGCAGCGACTTGGGTAGCGCCGATCGATTCGCTACAACGATCGCCCAAAGTTGCCGCTTGTCTCAGGCGGCCCGACGCCATGAATCGCCTGACCGCCGACCAGATCCGCGCGAGATACCTCGAGTTCTTCACCAGCCACGGGCACAAGGTGATGAAGTCAGATTTGCTCGTGCCCGCGAATGATCCGACGCTGTTGTTCACCGGCGCAGGGATGAACCAGTTCAAGGACATGTTCTTGGGCAAAGGCACCTTAGACACGAAGCGCGCGACGACGTCGCAAAAGTGCCTACGGGTCCCGGACCTGGACAACGTCGGCGTGACGCCTCGTCACCACACCTTCTTCGAGATGCTCGGCAACTTCTCGTTCGGTGACTACTTCAAAAAGGACTGCATCACTTGGGTCTGGTCCTTCTTCACCGATGTATGCGGGATCCCGGAGGACCAGCTGGTCGTCACGATCTATCAGGACGACGACGAGGCTTACAACTTCTGGACAAAGCACGTGGGCCTCGCACCCAATCGGGTCTACCGCTTCGGCGAGAAGGAGAACTTTTGGCCCGCAGAAGCTCCGAGCAAGGGGCCCAACGGCGTCTGCGGGCCTTGCTCTGAGATTTACTTCGACCACGAACCAGCCGACGCGCTGCCGCCGAATGCAGGCTTGGAAGACCTCCCGGCGCCCCGGTTTCTCGAGATCGGAAATTGTGTCTTCACTCAGTTTGATCGCAAAGACGGAGGCGCGCTAGAGCCGCTGCCGCAGAAGAACATCGACGTCGGCCTAGGGCTTGAGCGGATCGCCGCGGTCCTGCAGGGCGCCGAGAACAACTTCGAGACGGATCTGTTCCGTCCGTATCTTCAACACCTCAGTGATTTATGCGGGGTCCCGTACGGGTCCGACGCGAACGCCGACGTGCGCATGCGGCGGATCGCGGACCACGTCCGCGCCGTGACGTTTTGCATCGCAGACGGTGCGTTGCCGAGCAATGAGGGGCGCGGCTACGTGGTCCGCAAGATCCTGCGGCGGGCTGCGCGAGACGGCTATGAGCTCGGGTTGCAGCAGCCATTCTTGTGCGACATGGTCGACGTGGTCGGCGCGGTGATGGGCAAGCAATACCCTGAGGTCATTGAGAACGCGGCGCAATGTCGGGCGGTCATTCGTGGCGAGGAAGAGAACTTTCTCGGCGTCTACCGGCAGGGCATGGCTCGGCTGGATGACTTTTTATCCAAGAGTGCGGCGACGCATTCCCGCGGCGCCGTGATTCCGGAAAGCGGGGCCTTCGCGTTCCAGCTGCACGACACGTACGGATTCCCGATCGATATCACCGAGAAGGTGATCGAGGAGCGGGGCTACGGGCTCGACGAGGCAGGATTCCACGCGGCGATGGAGAGCCAGCGGGAGCGGGCGCGCGCGAGCGCGTCGACCTCGGAAGCGGTTTTTACAGCGAGCGTCGCGGTGAAGCTCCGCGAGGCTGGCCACGCGGCCACTGAGTTCCTCGGCTATCAGGACATTGACGCCGATGGTAGGGTGCTCGCCCTCGTTGGCGAGGGCGACAGCCTCATCGAGCGTGCCCGAGCTGGCGCGAAGGTCCTGATCGTCAGTGATCGCACGCCGTTCTATGCCCAAGGCGGTGGCCAGGTTGGCGATCACGGGCGCATCGAGACCGAGACTGGCGTCGCGGTCGTGCATAACACCACGTCGCTTGACGGCTTCCAGCTTCACGAAGCCACGATCGATTCCGGCGACCTGGCCGCGGGGCAAGGCGCCCGCCTGATGGTCACAGGTGAGCAGCGTCGGGCGACGGAACGCAACCATACGGCGACGCACCTCCTCCACGCCGCGCTCAAGCAGGTCCTCGGAGACCACGTGAGCCAGGCGGGCTCGGAGGTATCGCCTGAGCGGCTTCGATTTGACTATACGCAGCCCGACAAGCCCGGGAGCGAGGCCATGAAGCGAGTGGAGGAGCTCGTGAATGAGCAGGTCCTGCAGGCGATCGATGTGATCTCCCGGGTGCAACGATTGGATGAAGCTCGTGGTAACGGTTTCGTCGCGCTGTTTGGCGAGAAGTACGGAGACGAGGTCCGCACTCTGCAAGTCGGCGACTTCAGCAAGGAGCTCTGCGGCGGCACCCACGTTCGAAACACGGGCAACATCGGCCTATTTCGGATCGTCAGTGAAGGCGCGGTCGCGGCCGGTACACGGCGCGTGGAGGCCGTCACCGGGCGGGTCGCAATGCAGATGGCGCGCGCCGATCGCGACCACCTCGCGGAGACCTCTGCCCAGCTGAAGGTCCCAGGTGGGGACGTGCCGAAGCGAGTAGTTGAATTAGCGCGAGACCTTAAAAAAGCTCGGAAGGAGCTCGATAAGGCGCTCGCGCCAGATCTTGATGTCGAGCTGGCCAAGCTCGATGGCGAGTTGATCGAGCACGACGTCGACGGCGCGGCCGTGAAGACGGTCGTCTACAGAAGGGATGGTATTCAGACCAAGGACGCGCAAGAGCTCTTGCACCGCGCGCAGCAGCGGCACGCCCCGATGGTCGGTGTGGTAGTCAGCAAAGGTGTTGACGCGGTCTCGGTGGTCGTCGCGGTGGCCAAGGACCTTACGCACAAGGTTCATGCTGGCGGCCTAGTCAAAGAGCTGACCGCCCTCATGGGGGGCGGTGGCGGCGGTCGGCCCGAAGGTGCTCAGGGCAAGGGTAAGGACGTCTCGAAGATTGACGCTGTAGTAGGCGCTGCTCATTCCTCGCTGCAGCAAGCGGGTTTACGGCCCTAGCGGATTCTCCCCGGCCGGGCGATCCCGGGCGGGTTCGCCCGTTGACATCCAAACGTGCAGGCGTAGCCTCTTAGCCCCTAATTCGCATGGGCGGTCAGCGCGGGGTTCGCGCAGGGCGCCTAGGCGTAAGCACGAGATCACCATGGCAACTCCGAAGCGCAAAATCAGCCGCTCACAACGCGGCAACCGTCGCTCGCACCAAGCGCTCGCGCGCACGCAGTTGGTGCGCTGCACGCAATGCGGCCAAATGATCAGGCCGCACACCATCTGCAAAGCTTGCGGTTACTACCGCGGGCGTCAGGTGGTCGTCGCGGACAACGCGAGCAACTAGTTGTGGTTAGGGCGAAGCGACGCCCTGATCGGTCGGATCGCGTGAGGCTTATGGGATGAGCCCTGGTCTGGATCGAGTCTCATGGGCATCCTTACGTTGACGGAGTGCGTGATGATCTCTGAATACGGAACCAGTGATAGCGGGATCATTGCAAACCTTTTGGATGGACCTGCTGATCGATGCCAGCGCCGAGGGCCGATCATGGTGACAATCGCTGAGCGCATGCAGAGAGGATCGGAGCACCTATGAGCACAATCGTCCTCGATGCTGCGGGCGGTGACCACGCCCCGGGTGAAGCTGTGGCCGGCGTCGCGTTGGCTCTGCAGCAGGGCTATGTCCAGCCCGATGAGGTCATCCTCACTGGCCCTGAATCACTGGTGCGCGCTGCGATGCAAAAAGCAGGGCTGCCTGCTGCGGTGCAGGTCGTTGACGCGCCCGACGTCTTAGCACCGACGGATACGCCCACGGACGCGCTCCGAAAGAAGCGCAACAACAGCATCGCGGTCGGCATCGGTCTCGTGAAGGCTGGTAAGGCTGGTGGCTTCGTTAGCGCCGGATCGACGGGCACCGTGGTCGCGGCGGCGACCCTCGGGTTGCGATATCTTGAGGGGATCCGCAAGGCGTGCATCGGCGCGGTGATCGAAGGGGAGAACAACCCGTTCATCGTCCTCGACGTCGGCGCGAATCCACAGCCGAAGCCGCAACACCTCGCGCAGTTTGCCCTTATGGGGTCAGCCTATTATGCGGGCCAGTTTGGTGTGGCCGCTCCTCAGGTCGGCATCTTGAACATTGGCAGTGAGGACAAGAAAGGCAGCCCGCTGGTGTTGGAGGCGCGTCGCCTCATGAAAGAAATGCCGATTCATTTCCACGGCAACGTCGAGGGTGTGGAGATCTTCTCCGGCGATTGCCATGTGGTCGTCACCGACGGATTTAGCGGGAACGTGCTACTTAAGACGAGCGAAGGAGTCGCGGAGTACCTCTTGAGAGCTACGTTCGGAGCAATGGCGAAGGTCGGCATATCCCCGGAACACATTAAGGCGGTTCAGCAGGCCGTGATGCCACGCGTTGACTTTAGTGAGTACGGCGGGGCGCTGCTGCTTGGCGTGGAGGGCGTGGTGACAATCTGCCATGGCCGCTCTCGCGCGCCGGCGTTCGCCAACGCGCTGCGGTTCACGCGCCGCGCGCTGGCAGCTGGGGTTAACGACCACATCGTTGAGGCTGCGAAGGCCCTCAATTTAGCGTCGAACGAGGATGAACGCGGGCAGCCCGCGGATTGACCCTAAACCTAGACCGATCGCACACACACACGACCCAGGCTTTGGGCCAACAAGTACGCCCCGCTTGGGCTAGGAGAAGTATTCATGGCAGACGTTCGTCGTGTAGGGATCGCTGGCTTAGGTCGCTATGTCCCAGAGCGGGTGCTGACGAACCAGGACCTCGAGAAGATGGTCGACACATCGGACGAGTGGATCGTCCAGCGCACGGGAATCCGTGAGCGGCGCATCGCTGCTGATGACCAAGTCACGAGCACGCTCGCGATCCATGCGGGCCGGCAGGCGCTCGAGCACGCCAACCTCGCGCCCGAAGACCTCCAACTTGTGATCTGCGCTACCGTGACCGGCGACCAACCTTTCCCGGCGACGGCGTGCCGCGTTGGCTACGACCTCGGGGCCAAGGACGCTGGCGGATTTGATATTGCCGCAGCCTGCACCGGGTTCGTGCACGCGACGCAAGTGGCTGCGAACCTGGTCGCGAGCGGCGCCTACGACAACGTCTTGGTCTGCGGAGCGGAGATCCTAAGCCGGATCCTCGACTATGAAGATCGCAACACCTGCGTCTTGTTCGGCGACGGTAGCGGTGCTGCGGTGTTTATGCCGCATGACCGGTGCCAGCAGGGTGAATACCTGGGTGGCTCTATGTGTATGGAGGGGGGCGCAGAGGACGTGCTCGCGCAGCCCGGCGGGGGTAGCCGCCACCCGGCCTCCAACGAATCCATAGCCCAGCGGCTCCACTTTATGAAGATGGGCGGAACCAAGGTTTTCCGCTTTGCGGTGCGCGTGTTTGCGAAGCTGGTCAAGAGCGTCATCGAAGAGCACGGCGTGGACGAGATCGGCGTGATCATCCCGCATCAAGTTAATCAGCGCATCATCGAGGCTGCGATGGAGCAAATCGGGCTCCCGATGGACCTCGTCTTCTGCAATATCAATAAATACGGCAACACGTCAGCGGCTTCGGTTCCGATCGCCCTCCGGGAGGCGTTCGAAGCTGGCCGCTTGCAAAAAGGTAAGTTGGTCGTGATGCCGGCATTTGGCGCTGGGATGGCGTGGGGTCATACCGTCCTGCGCTGGTAGTCGGGCGAATCGCTTCAGGGAGAAACATGTCACTCACAGATAAGGTCGCACTCGTGACCGGGGCGTCGCGCGGGATTGGGCGCGCGGTCGCGGTCGAATTGGCCCGTCAAGGCGCCGAGGTGTTTTGCACGTCAACGCGCGAGGGCGGGTGTGACGGCACGCTCGAAGAGATCGCCGGCCTCGACAACGAGGTGGCTGCCCACGCACTCGTTTGTGATGTCTCCGACGCCGAGTCAGTCGAAGCGCTCGCTAAGTGCCTACTCGACGACAAGGGCAAGCTGGATGTGCTCGTTAACAACGCCGGCATTACCCGCGACGGCGTGTTCATGCGCATGTCGGACAAAGACTTCGACGACGTCGTCGGAACGAACCTACGCGGCGCGTTCCTCGTATGCCGCGCGTTTGCTAGGCCGATGGCCAAGGCTCGGGGCGGTCGCATCATCAACATCGGCTCGGTGGTCGGCCTCACCGGCAACGCAGGGCAAGTGAACTACGCGGCCAGTAAAGCTGGCTTGGTCGGGCTGACAAAGTCGCTGGCGCACGAGCTCGCCGGACGCGGGGTTACAGCCAACGTCGTGGCGCCAGGGTTCATCGAGACGGACATGACCGCCGCGATCCCCGACGATCACAAGTCCCAGATGCTTAAGCAGATCCCGCTGTCTCGCTTTGGCTCGCCTGCGGATATCGCCCGCGCTGCAGCATTCCTCGCGGGGGATGCCGGCGGATATATCACAGGCCAGACCTTGGTGGTTGACGGCGGCATGACGATGTAGCCGGTCTATTCTCTTTGGCATGAAGGGCGTTTGGGCTACGTTGCGGACCGATATTCTTCGGCGGCTCTCTCTTCCGCCTCTCGTGACCAGGGACGATGTATCCCTGGCGCAATCGTTACCCGCATCTGGGCGCAGCTTCGAAGCTGGCGTCTGCGAACCTGAACAACAGAGGCAAGAATCGTGTCGAAGACTGAGAACGTAGAAGAGAAGGTCCACAACATCGTCTGTGAGCAGCTTGGCACCACGCGTGACAAGATCTCGGCGGAGACCTCCTTCATCAACGACCTGGGCGCTGACTCGCTGGACACCGTCGAGCTCGTGATGGAGTTTGAGGATGAGTTCGACATCAACATCCCGGATGAAGATGCCGAGAAGATCCAAACCGTAGGCGACGCTGTCACCTACATCAGCGGCAAGCTCAGCTAGGCTGCTCCCACACGTTAATTTGACGCGGCGGTTGAGCAAATTTGCGCCGTGGACGAGCTCGCGGTCGCGAGCCGGCCCGCCCACCGCTGTGAACGCACATGAGACCTGTTCGCCCCATACTGTCGGGGTTACAGGTGTCGCACCGAGGAGTCTTGGATGAGTAGACGTCGAGTCGTGATCACCGGCGTAGGGACGATTTCGTCGCTTGGCCTAAACGTGAAAACTAACTGGTCCAGGATGCTCGAGGGGCACTCCGGCGCTGGCCTGATAACCAAGTTTGACACGTCCAAGCACACGACCAAATTCGGGTGTGAGGTGTGGGACTGGAACGAGGAGGCCCACTTCCCGAAAACGGAATCCAAACGCCTCGAGAAGTTCACGATGTTTTATTTGGTCGCCGCTGATGAGGCGATGGCGGCCAGCGGCATCGACATGGATCGAGAGGACCGTGAGAGGGTCGGCTGCATCACCGGCACTGGCATCGGGGGAATCGACGAGATCGAGAAGAGCAAAGTCCTGCAGCTCAACCGGGGCGCGAACCGAGTCAGCCCGTTCTTCATCCCCAAGATCATGGCGAACGCGATGGCCGGCCAGGCCGCGATTCGGTTCGGGACCATGGGTACGTGCTACGTGACTTCTTCGGCGTGCGCCAGCGCGAGCCACGCCATCGGCGTCGCGCTCCGGACCATCCAATATGGAGAGGCTGACGTCATGCTCACGGGCGGCTCAGAGGCGGCGACGACGCCACTGGGGCTGGCGGGCTTCTGCTCGCTGAAGGCGACTTCGACGCGCAATGAAGACCCGAAGCGCGCCTCCCGGCCCTTCGACAAAGACCGCGACGGCTTTGTGATGGGGGAGGGCGCCGCCGCCCTAGTCTTGGAAGAGCTTGAGCACGCCAAGGCCCGCGGCGCCAACATCATCGCTGAATTAAAGGGTTATGGCTCAACTGATGACGCGTTCCACATCACCGCCCCGAACGAGGACGCCGACGGGCCGAGCCGTGCGATGTCGCAGGCTCTGCGGGACGCCGGCCTAAACCCGGAGGATGTTCAATACGTCAACGCGCACGGGACCAGCACCTATCTGAACGACAAGATCGAGACGGCAGCGATCAAGCGCGTCTTCGGTGATCACGCCGGAAAGCTCGCAGTGTCATCGACCAAGTCCATGGTTGGGCACCTCCTGGGTGCATCTGGCGCGGTGGAGCTTGCTGCGTGCGCGATGTCGATCAGAGACGGGAGCGTCCATCCGACCATCAACCATGAGACGCCGGATCCAGAGCTCGATCTGGACTACGTTCCGAACACGGCGCGCGAGTTGAGGGTCGACAACTGCATCAGCAATTCGCTCGGCTTCGGCGGGCACAACACCAGCCTCGCGATCGGTCGCTTCACCGGGTGACCTCAGCAACTGGGTCGAAAAACATATCGCCGTGCCCACAGTCCTGGCAGGAGACCTCGGCGGCACCAAGTGTCGCTTCGCGCTGATCACCGAGGACTTCGGCGTCCACTGTGTTGAGCGAGTCGATACGGTTCGGGACCGCGCGAACTTCCTGGACAACATGCGTGCTGCGATCCGCGCGACGTTAGCGGGCGGGCGCGCGGCTGGGCTGAGCCCGCCAGTCGCGTTCGGAGTCGGCGCTGCAGGCGTCGTTGGCATCGATGGTGAGTCGCTGGGCGACCCGCCGAACCTGCCGCTTGGCGGTTTCCCGCTGCGCTCATGGTTGCAAGAATCTACGGGACTACCTGTCGCGTTGCTGAACGATGGGCGCGCCAGCGCGTGGGGAGAGTATCTGCGGGGACACGCTAGCCGTCGCGATCCGCTTCTGTGCTTGTTCTTTGGGACCGGCATCGGGATCGGCTTGATCACCGACGGCACGCCTTACGGCGGCGCGGCGAATGCTGCCGGCGAGATCGGCCACACGATCTATAAGCCTGGCGGTCGCGAGTGCCCGTGCGGGGCCTTAGGACACTATGAGGCGTATTGTGGGGGTCGCTCGATCGTGGAGCGGGCCGAGGCGGCCTTGGGCGCGAAGGATCCCGGCGTTTGGGACGTCGGCGCGGTGGTCGCCGAAGCTGACCGCGGTTCGGAGCTTGCGAGCATGATCCTGGAGGAGGCTGCGCTCGCCGCCGGCACCATGGTCGTCAACGCGGCGATCCTCCTCAACCCGAGCGCGATCGTCCTCGGCGGGGGCGTGCTGACCGGATGGCCTGCGCTCCGAGGTCGGATCATCGCTGCAGTGCACGAGCACACCGACGCCTGCATTCACCGCGACTTAAAGTTTGTCGAGAGCCTCGGAGGCTCTGACGCAATCCTGTGGGGCGCGGCCGCCGCGACCCGCGCCGTGTGGTGAGCTGATCCGTAGGCGTATGGTCGCGCCGGAGCCCTCCGTGACTTATGCTCCCTGCTGCTGCTTGGTGTCCATGGTCAGATGGACGGGCAGCGGGGGATTTCATGGACGTAGCGGTTTTGATCGGCGGTCGATCACCGGAGCACGACATCTCGGTGGCTTCAGCGCTGCAGGTCTTGGAGCACCTGGACCGTTCACGCTGGACGCCGTGGCCAGTTTTGCTCGACCGTGAGGGCTATTGGCGCTGCGCGCGGCGGCCGCTGGCCGATGGCCAAGGCTGGGACCCAGACGGGATGATGGCCGCCGGGCTAGCGATGCGTCCGGGTGCCGCGATGGATTGGCTGTTGGATGAAGCGTGCGTGGACTTGTTCTTCCCGGTGCTTCATGGCCCATACGGCGAGGACGGCACGGTTCAGGGCATGTTGGAGCTTTATGATGTCCCCTTTGTCGGTAGCGGCTGCGCAGCGTCGGCGGTCGCGATGGACAAACTTCGAACTCGGCAGACGCTCGCGGCGGGCGGAGTAGCGCTCGCCCCGGCATACGTGCCACATGACCCGACCTCTATGGACGCGCACGCGGAATACCGCTCGATGTCTTCGGCCGTTGGGGTTCCGGCGTTCGCGAAGGTAGACGTCTCTGGCAGCACCGTCGGGGTTCGGCGCGTTTCTAACGAGGCTGATCTGCGCGCGTTTTTGGAGGTCTATGCCGGCAAGTGTCGACGATGGTTCGCCGAGGGTGCCGTCAGCGGAGAAGAGATCACTGTGCCCGTGCTCGGCAATACAGGCGACCACGTCGAGGCGCTGCCAGCAGTGGGGATATATCCAGTCGACGACGACTGGTTCACGCACGACGCGAAATACCGGCCAGGAGCCACAGAAGAGCTGGTGCCGCCACGCGGCCTCGCTGCGGACCAGCTAGAGGAGGCTCAGCGCCTCGCGGTGCGGTGTCATGAGCTCTTGGTGTGCGAGGGGATGTCGCGGACCGACATGATCTACACCGACGCCGGGCCCGTCGTGCTTGAGACAAACACGATCCCTGGTTTGACGAGCAACAGCTTGCTGCCGCTCTCTGCGGCGGCCGCGGGGATCTCGTTTCCGGCGCTATTAGACCGATTGCTTGACCTCGCGGTTCGTCGAGGCCAAGCGCCGGCCAAGGTTGGCGGGCTGACCGTAGATCCTGGACGGGAGGCACCGGCACAGCCGTGAAGTACGCCGCCATGAGCATTGGCTTTTGGGAGCGCCCGATCGGCCAGGCGTCGGATGCCACAGACGCGACGGCTACGTTCTTTGACCGCGCAATCGCCTTCGTTCAGACCCCCGGCGTCCCTGAGGTGCTGTTGGTTTGCGCCTTAGCTGGCTGCGTGCTCATCGTCTGGGGGCGCTTGTCATCGCTGGTCCGTAACGCGCAGGCCCGTTCTGCTTTGCAGGACTATCTGCTGGGGGTCGAGCAGGCTCTGCAGGGTGACCACGGCGGGGCAGAAAAGCGTCTCCGACGCGTCTTAGAGCAGGACCCTGAGAATCACTATGCCCGCATGATGTTGGGCAAGGTGCTCGGTCAGCGCGGTCAAGCCGAGCAAGCTCACCAGCAGCACCTCTATTTACAGAAGGCCTTCGCTGTAGAGAGCGCCGAGAATGAGCTGCTCCTGGCCCAGAGCTTGTTGGCGGCCGGGTTGCCCGCCGACTCAGCGGAGGTCGCAGAGCGCGCCATGACGCGGATGCCTGCCAACATGAACGGTTGGGCGTTTCTTTATCAGGCGCGCCTGCAACAAGGGGACCGCGCGGCTGCGTTGCGGGCTGGGCGCCGGGCGCTCGCGCTCGCACGTCGCGGCGATGAGCAGCGGCGATGGCGTCGCGAGTTGGCGCGCACGTACGCGGATCAGGGTATGGCGGCGTGGCGCACAGGCGACCCGAAGGCTGCGGTCGCCGCCGCTAAAGACGCGCGATTGCTCGACGGCGAGCATGGTCAAGTCGCGCTGCTAAAGGCTCGCATTGATGGGATGCGCCGCGACGTCGACGACGTGGCGCGTTCGATCGCAGCGCCTATCGGGGAGCGCGGTGTGGCCTGCAAGGACGGCGACGAAGCCGGCGTTGCATCGCCCGGGGATCATCTAAGGAGGGAGTGCTTCTCTGGTCTGCTGGAACCGGCACGTTGGGTTTGTAGGGCATGCGATGCGCCCCTCGACCGCGCGCTCCTGCGCTGTAGCCGATGCGGGGCAGGCGCACCAGCTGAGCTCTGCGAGCCCGCGCTAGTGGCTGCCATCGATGCGCCTATGGAGATCATGGATCGCATCGACGTCAACGATGCGCACGTCAGGCGCAGCGTTCGCGCGTTTCTGGCTGGCGCTGAGGCGCGCCGCGACGAGCTCATGGCGCTTGGTGACGCGGCGGTCCCTGAGCTGCTGCGTGCTGCGTGCAATGCTGCTGAGCAAGATCGGGCGACGATCGCTTCGCTCATCGTCGAAATGGGAGCGGAGGTCGTGCCCGCCTTGTTTGCCGCTAGCGAGGCGCTCTCACAGTCAAAGGTCTGGGGGCTCGGAGAAGACGCAACCCCGGTCCTTCAGCGCATCGTGCAGCAGCTCGGTCGCGACGCCTTGCCTCACATGCAGCCCCTGTTTCACAGCGCCCGCGGGGATCATCGCAGAGTGCTGATTGATTACTTCCTTGGGCTGCGCGACGTCGAAGCGTTTCAGTCAGTGCTGGAGCGCTTCCCGCCGATGGAGATCCTCCATCAAATTAACGCCGCGCCAGCGCCCGTTTTGGAGGCCTTCCTTCGGTCGATCCCTAGAGGCCACTTCTTGGTCGAGTCGATACTCCTGGAACCTACCTTCTACCGTGACGAAGCCCTCTTAGCGGCGGTCTCCGGGGCCGACGATCCGGAGGTCTTGGTCGCTGTCATGCTCCGTCGAGGCCCCACGCGTGCGCTGGTTGACGCGTTGATCGAAGGGACCACTGACGAAGCGCTGGCTGCGACATCGATGCGCATCCTCGAGGAGTTTGGGGACCGGGTCCTCGAGCACTGCCTCGCGGGCTTCGCCAGCCCGGTAATGGGTGGAGAGGGTCAGCACCGCCTCGCGCGCGTCTTGGTGCGCGGCGGCGGCGCCGCGGCGGCGCACATCGCTGACGGCTTCGGCCCGGAGCCGAGCCACTCAGACGAGCAACTGCGGCGGCTGCTCGTCATCATCGGCGACGACGGCGTCGACGCGATGGTCGCGGCATACGAGCGCTCTGGTTGGTTAGAGAAGGTGAGCGTCGGCTTACTCCCGCGTCATAACAACCGACGCGTTCAGATCGTACGTTCGCTAGCTGAGCTCGGCACGCGCCCCGCCAATAAGGCGCTAAAGTCGCTCATTAAGCGCGAGAAAGACGACAACCTCCGCATCCACCTACAGCACGCGTTGCACGGCGCGGAGGGCGGGCATGGGTAGAGTCAGCGAATTGTTACGCAAGGGCATGCTTGCGCCGTTCAAGGCGATCCTGCCGAAGAACCCCTGGCTCCGTGTCCTCGCCTATGCGTTGCCGGTGGTTGTGCTGCTGGCGCTGTTCGGCCCGGCTCTCGACGTGCTCCTGAAGCTCCTAGACCTCAGCTTGCGCGTCCTGGAGCCGATGTTGGACACAGTCTTTGGCCGTGTCTTGCTCGTGCTGATCACGTGCGCGCTTGCCGCGATGGTGGCGGTGGTGCTGCTCCGCTCCCGTGTACGCGAGCTGCGCGCCGAGGCGCTCTTAGGTAGACACTTAGCCGCAACGTCTGCGCTCGTTGGTCTCGATCGGGTCAAATGCAGGGAGCACTTTCGGCTCGTTGCGCGCTACCGGGGGCCGTTACCGCAGCGCTATCCGCACGTCGTCCAAGACGCGCACTTAAAGCTCGCGCGTATCGCCCTCAAAGAGGGCGATGTCGACGAGGCGCTTGGTTGCCTCGCCAGGGTGATCGAGCCTGGGCTGCCAAAGGAGCTGCAGCGCTCGATGCTGCAGCTGCGTATCGAGGCGTTGCAGCGCCAGGGTCAGATCTTGCCTGCGACGCTGCGCCGCGAGGCAGAGGCGGCGTTGGCGAAGTTTCGCGGCGACGTCGCGGTGTTGCGCGTGCTGCGCACCCTCGCTGAGGCCGAGGGCGAATTAGATGATGCGTTGCGGTGGCAAGAGCAGATCAAGACGCACGCCGCGCCGGCGGATCAGGCTTCAGAGCGCCAGCGTTACGCTGACATGCTCGCGAGCGCTTGTGACCGCGCCCTGCAGCGCGATGACCACGCGCAAGCGCGCAAGATCGCAAAGCAATTGATCAAAGCCGACCCCGAAGGAGCCTCTGGCGCCTTAATGCTCGGTGACGTGCATCTCGCGGCGGGCGACCTGCGCAAAGCAGTGCAGAGTTATGGGAGGGCGATGACTCCCGAAGGTCTCGATCGGATCGCAGGGCTCCTGGCTGATCATCCTGGCGCGGTGGAGCCGCGCGAATTGCTGATCAATTGCCCTATGCAAGGCGTGCTGCTGGTCGTCGCGCGCGAGTTGGCGAAGGCTGGAGACCACGGTCGCGCAGAGCGCGCTGCGCGTATGGCCGCAGAGGCGCTCGGCCCGACCCCGACGGTCTGTGCGGTCCTTGTCGAGGTTTTGGAGCTCCTCGGCGAGGAGCAGCGGGCCAAGCTATTGCGCGAACAAACGGTCGCGCGCTTGTTGCGGGCCGACGTGGCCGGGACAAGGTGTTGAAGTAATGCCGGAGGCGGGACTCGAACCCGCACGAGTTGCCTCGCAGCTTTTTGAAAGCTGTGCGTCTGCCAATTCCGCCACTCCGGCGTGAGGAGCGCCGAGACTAGGCAGACGGAGCCGGCCAATCAACCTTCGTGCGGACGGCGCACGCATCCATGTAGGTGGTCAGCGAGGCCGCTCAGCTCATCGTCACCACTAGGTCTTCGTCGACTTCGCTCTGCAGCAGGTTCTGGATCGCAACCAGGGTGCCTGATGTTGAGCTCGGACACGAGCCGCACGCTCCCTCGTAGCGGATATAGAGCGTCTTGCCTTCCAATCCGATGACCTGCAGTCCGCCGCCGTCCCCTGCCAGGGCTGGACGTACTCGGTCATCGAGCAGTGCGTTGATCTTCGACAAGACCTCCGGGTCGCCGCCCTTCGGGATGTCTTCGAGCGGGTCTGGCGCCGCTGAGCCGGTCGCTGGGCCGGTCGCTGGGTCGGCCTCGACAGCGGTGCCTTCGTGCGCCTCTAGGATCTTCGTGACCTGCTCTGCTACGGCGCGCCAGTCTGCGTCTGGCGTCATGCTGACCGTGATGAAGTTATCGCAGAAGAACAACGTCTCGATTCCTGCAATCGCGAAGATCTGTTCGGCGAGCGTGTCCCCCTGAGCTTGCTCGGCCTCCGCGTAGGCCTTCGTCTTCCCCTGCGCGGCTAGCGCCTGATCGGTCAGAAACTTGAACGCGTTGGGATTCGGCGTCGGTTGGATACTGGTGACCTGCATGCCTTCATACGATACCACGCGAAGCGCGAAAGCCTCGGGGGACTACGCTCGCGGCATTGGCTTTGGCGAGATGGCTAAATGTGTCAGCGGGCGACCCGGTAGACGCCGCCGGAGCTTCCGGCGAGCCGCTTGAGCAGATCGCTGTCCTCACCGAGCGCGATGGTGTGGATGCGCACCATGCGTCCTGCGTTCCAGAGCTTGGCCATCAGGGCGAGCGCCTCGGGGGCTGCGATCGCCCCAGAGCTCGGCCGCCCGTCCGTCAGCAGGAAGATGCTATCGACCGCCGAGTCCTGGAACGCGGCCTCCAGACCGCCGTAGACGTTGGTGGGGCCCTTGGCGCCCAGCGCCGCGACATATGCGTCGGCCACCTTCTTCTGACGCGAATTGAGTTGCCCTAACTTGGCGAACATCTGTTCTGCCTTCGCGGCGAAGCCGACGACATTTACCTTGCTGCCCTTTGGGAGGCGCGCCAAGACCGCCCCGAGCTGCTCCTGGGCTTGCTCAAGCCGCGTGTTATTGGCCCGGCCAAACGGTTTCTCCATGCTCCCCGACGTGTCGACGACGAAGGCTACGCGTGTGCTGTAGACCGGCATATCCCAATACGCCGTGGTCCCAGCGGGTGCCTCGTGGGGCGATGCTGGTTCCGATGTCAGCGGCAGCTGGATGCTGTCCTGCTCCCGCTTCCACCAGCTAAGCCACTGCTTGTGGCTGACGAACCCTGCCCCCGTGATTTTCTGCAAGGCAGCGACAACGTCTTGCTGCAGGCGTCCCTTTTCACGCTTCAAGCGCGCGATCAACGCTGTGACAGCGCCCTTGGTGGGGGCCGCGACCGCCAACTCGAAGGCCGCGGCGCGCGTTCGCCAATCCTTGTCGTTGATGTGCTTGCACGCGAGCTCGCCCCGACCGCTCGCTAGCCCGCCGGCGTCAGCAGCGAGGCCGCGCAGCCACGCCGCGCGCGCCTCGCCTTTGAGCCTCGGCCCTGCTTCGTCTAGGGCTGCCACATCTTCATCGGCTAACCGGCCAATATGGAAGAGCGCCGTGATGCGCATAGCTTGGTGCGCTGGCGACCCGGCGAGGAGCGCGGTCCGGAGCTCGTCGCCCGCGGAGAGCAAGGCGGCGCTCCAGCACGCATTGCGGACCACGTCGAGCTCCTTGTCAATCAAGAGGCTGGCCAGCACCATCTTCGCTGGTGCCTGTTGCTCAGGCGCCACCATCGCCAAGGCCCGGGCGGCGGTGCTGCGAATCGCCGCATCCTTGGCGTTGCAGGCGTCCTTCTTGAGCGATGCGAAGACAGCGTCCGCCGCGAGGGCGGCGGTCCATGCCGCTGCCAGCTGCTGCTCAAACGGTCGGTCTGCCAAGGACGCGGCGCGCCAGAGCATCATTTCGCCGGCCTCCTCTGGAGAGCAGAGCAACCCGCTGACCACCGCACGGAAGATGTCGCCGCGCGCGTCGCTAGATAAGCGACGCCCTAACAGCTTGGCCGCCTTCGCAGCGTCGGCGTGCTTGTGATCGGCCAGCTGCTGCACGGCGGTCCCCGCGACGAGCGTGTTCTTGCCGCCTGCGAGCTTGACGCGGACCTGATCCACGACCGCGTCATCTTTACGCGCGGCGAGACCTTGCAACGGCAACAGCTGAGCGCCGCCGCCGACCGTCTTGATCTCATCGAGCAGCATGTCGCGAGCGCCGAGGTGATCGGTCACTCGAGCCAGCGCGTAGCAGATCGCTTGCCGTCGCGGACGGTGCTCGCGGCACCTGGGTAGCTCGTTTGCGAGCGCGTCAATACCAGGGTCTCCTTGCCTTCGGAGCGCTTCGGCTATCGCCTCTGATAGCCTCGGTCCATCGATGGCCTGGAGCCTCGCCAATAACGGGCCGACCGCGTCTTTGCGCGCGCTGCTACCGATAGCGCGGACAACGGCGAACAAATAGCTCATGCTCTCCGCCTGATCGAGCTGATAGAGGAGCTCGCGGCTCGCATCCTCACCGCTGAAGCGCCCCAAGTCGCGCACGGCGCCATGCCGCATCCGCTCTGGTTGGCTCTTGACCTTGTTGAAGGCTCGCAGGGCGTCAGCCTCGGTAGCGGGGCGCTGCGCGACGCTGGCCCCACACAAGGCCGTCAGCGCGAAAAACAGAGGTCCCAACTTCATCGTCTTATGGTAGCGGACGCTCGACATTGCGCCCAATCTAGCGCCGTTGCTGGCCGGCCAAAGCGCAGGAGCGCGGCACGAAACCCAGTCTATGACTGGGGGCCAAGAAAAGTGAGGGCTGCGGTTCAGTGGGTTGCCGCGCTCCCCGCGGACAGTGGGTATGTTAAGCGCAGGGTTGCTAGGTGGAGCTAGGCACCCCAACCGTCTCAACCCACAAGACCGTCACCGCCGTGACCTCGACTGACAGCGCAGCATTCTTCCTCCCGGGGCTGATCCATCAGTTTGGCAACTTGCTGCTGACGGTTCAGGGCAATGCGCTCCATGTGCAACCAGACGAAATCCCCGCGATGCAAGAGGCGGTCCTCGGATCGGTTAAGCGCGGCAGCGCGAGCCTGCAAGCGATGCGCTTGCTCCTCGGTGAGGTTTCCCAGGCGCCGGAGTCCGCCCAGGGCCTGCTCGAGAACCTCGTGGAGTTGGGGCGCGTTCCGTGCCGGGAGCGCGGGCTCACGCTAGACCTTGCAGAGCTTCCAACGGCTGGTTTCTGGCTGCCGGTCAGCCCGTTCTTGCCGCTCTGCGCCGAGGCGCTTCATCGATTGGTGATGGCGCTGCCGGTTGGAAGTGAAGGCGCGCTGCGCCTCGTCGGGTCTTTCACGCCTGAGCGACGCTTCCTTGTTCGCCTTTCCTTTGAAGCGGCCCCGGGTAGCCTGCCGTTCGCGATCAGCACCGATACTGCGTTGGAGTCGATCGTTAGCCGCGCGGACGAATACCATGGCAATGTCCAGGCCTCGCGGTCCGCAGACACCATCTCCCTCTCGTTCGAAGCTGCGGCTGGTGGCGCGAGCATTGGTTAGCCATCGATCTCGATTCGCTCGCGCAGCGTGCACCGACCATCTGACCAATCGCCGCCCTCGTTAGGACGAACGCACAGTGGCTAAGTTCAAAATATTGGTCGTAGAGGATGAAGCCGACATCCTTGAGGTCATCACCTACAACCTTAAACGCGAGGGGCATAAGGTCATCTCTAGTCGCAATGGGGAGCACGGCTTGACCAGGATCCGCACGGAGAGCCCCGACCTAGTGATCCTCGACCTGATGCTGCCAGGCATGGACGGCGTGGAGGTCTGTCGCGCGGTCAAGTCTGACCCAGTGACCGCGAACACCCCGATCATCATGGTCACAGCGAGGGCAGAAGAGAGCGACGTTGTCCTTGGACTTGGGATGGGCGCTGATGACTACATCGCCAAGCCTTTTCGGCCCCGCGAGTTGGTCGCGAGGGTCCAAGCAGTCATGACGCGAGCCCGGAGGGTTGCCTCAGCGGCCGCTGCGGATCGCGTCGTTAGGGGCGAGATCACGATCGACCTCGCGCGCCATGAGGCGAAGATCGGCGAGCAAACGCTTCCCTTGACGCCGACTGAGCTGCGCCTGCTCCACTTCCTCATGTCGCACCCGGGTCGTGTATTCTCGCGGTCCCACATCATGAGCAGGGTGATCGGCGAAGACGCGATCGTTACAGACCGCAACATCGACGTCCACGTCCGCTCCCTCCGGCAGAAACTAGGGGCGAGAGCGAATACCATCGAGACGGTGCGCGGCGTCGGTTATCGCTTTACGGAAGGCGCAACTTAGGACTCCTACAGGCGCGTCAGTGACTTCGAACACACGCTATCTAATGTTCCGCGGGGGGCGACTGTGACCGCCTTCTTCTGGGGCGCGCTCCTAGTGGCGGGGTTGTTAGGGCTCGGCTGGTGGCGGAGCAACGCCGCTCATGGGCGGGCGCTCGCGCAGTTGCGCGTTTTGGCCGCGGCCCGCGACGTCGCCCGCCAAGGCCTCGACGCGATGGCTTCGAGCTTGGATCACGCGCGTGAAGGACTCGTCTTGGTTGATGAGCTCCGCCGCGTCCTCGTCGCCAACAAGCCGGCGCGGAACTTGCTGCAAGCCTCTGGAACGGAGGTGGTCGGATTGACGGTCGACGATGTGGCGCCGTGGCTGGAGCTGCGGGCAGCCATGCACGCAGTTCGCGAGGGTGGCGACGACGAGGTGGTGGAGGCGACGCAGCCAACCGATGGGGGCGCGCTCATTGCGGTGCATGTGAGCTGGGCCTCGGGGCTTGGATGGATCCTCTGCCTTGAGGATAAGGCTCGGCTCAGCGGGATGGAGGCGCTCCGCCGCGACTTCGTCGCGAACGTCTCTCATGAGCTGAAGACTCCGCTCACAGCCATCAAAGGCTTCACTGAGACCATGCAGGACGACCCTGAGATGCCAGCGTCGACGCGGGCTCATTTCTTAGAACGTGTCGGCCGTCAGACCAAGCGCTTGGCGAGCCTCGTCACCGACCTCATGACCATCTCCAAACTTGATGAGCAGTCGGGCATCATCGGGACCGAGGCCTGCGACGTCAGCGCGGTGCTCCATGAGGTCATTCGGGACCTGATGCCGCTGGCTGAGCGGAGTGAGATGGCGCTGGAGCTGACGACTCCGGTCACCCCGCTCTACGTGCGGGGCGAGCCCGAGGCGTTGCGCCAGGCGTTCGGCAACTTGGTCGACAACGCGATCAAATACACCGGGGAAGGTGGGTCGGTCATGGTCTCCCTCGCAAGCCCTGAGCCGGGCTCGCTTCATCTTGAGGTTGCTGACACGGGGGTCGGCCTTTCCGAGATCGATCAAGAGCGGGTCTTCGAGCGGTTCTTCCGCGTTGATCGCGCGCGCTCTCGCGAGCTCGGCGGCACTGGCCTAGGCCTCTCGATCGTCAAAAATACCGTGAAGAACCTCGGCGGAGACATCGGCGTCCGCAGCGAGCTGGGCGTCGGCAGCGTCTTCTGGCTCACCCTTCCGACGGTGCCCGCCGAGCGGGTCGGATGACACGCTCAGGGCGCGCTCCCTGACGTCACCACTCTGTATCCACCAGCTTCGATACAGGGCGTTTACTGGACGACGGCGCCCCGCTCTACGAACTCGGCGCTCTTCTCTTTCATGCCCTTCTTGGCGTATTCCCGGACCTCCTCAGTGATCTTCATCGAGCAGAACCGCGGGCCGCACATCGAGCAGAAATGGGCCACCTTGGCGCCGTCTTGCGGCAGCGTCTCATCGTGGTATGCCTTGGCCGTCTCTGGGTCGAGCGAAAGGTTGAACTGGTCGTCCCAGCGGAACTCGAACCGCGCCTTGCTCAGCGCGTCATCGCGATCTTGGGCGCCAGGGTGGCCCTTCGCTAGATCCGCCGCGTGCGCCGCGATCTTGTAGGTGATGACACCCTGCTTCACGTCATCCTTGTTCGGTAAACCGAGGTGCTCTTTGGGCGTAACGTAGCAGAGCATGGCGGTCCCGTAACTGCCGATCATGGCCGCGCCGATCGCCGACGTGATGTGGTCGTAGCCAGGCGCGATGTCGGTGGTGAGTGGGCCGAGGGTGTAGAACGGCGCCTCGTGGCAGTCCCGCAGCTGCTTGTCCATGTTTTCCTTGATCAGGTGCATGGGCACGTGCCCGGGCCCCTCGATCATCACCTGCACGTCGTGATCCCACGCGATCTTGGTCAGCTCTCCTAGGGTCTCTAGCTCGCCGAATTGTGCGTCGTCATTCGCGTCCTTGATGCACCCAGGGCGAAGGCCGTCGCCCAGCGAGAAGGAGACGTCGTACTTCTTCATGAGCTTGCAGATCTCTTCGAAGCCCGTGTAGAGGAAGTTCTCTTGGTGGTGGTGCAGGCACCACTTCGCCATGATCGACCCGCCTCTCGAGACGATCCCGGTGACGCGCTCAGCGGTGAGCGGCACGTATCGCAGCAGCACCCCGGCGTGGATGGTGAAGTAGTCCACGCCTTGCTCAGCCTGCTCCTCTAGCACCTCGAGGAACATCGCAAGGTTCAAGTCCTCGACCTTCCCCTTTACCCGCTCGAGAGCTTGGTAGATCGGCACCGTCCCAATCGGGACGGGGCTGTTTCGGACCACCCACTCGCGAGTCTCATGGATGTTCTTCCCTGTCGACAGGTCCATGACCGTGTCTGCACCCCAGCGGATGGCCCACTGCAGCTTCTCAACCTCTTCCTCGATCGAAGAGCCCAGGGCGCTGTTGCCGATGTTCGCATTGATCTTCACCAGGAAGTTTCGACCGATGATCATCGGCTCGATCTCAGGGTGGTTGATGTTGGCAGGGATGATGGCTCGCCCCTCCGCGATCTCTTTGCGGACAAACTCGGGGGCCACGTTCTCCCTGATCGCGCAGAAGCGCATCTCCTCAGTGATCACGCCCTGTCGCGCGTAATGCATCTGCGAGAAGTTCGTGTCGCCTCGCGCGATTCGCGCGTCGACCCACGGTTGCCGGCGCTTTGGGACGCCGTCCCGCACGTTACAGCCTTGCGGGCCGGACGTATCGTAGACGCGGAGCATGTCTCCGTTCGTCAGCCGAATATCTCGGGCGGGGACTCCGAGATCTCCCACTTCGACCTTGTCGGAATGCGGAAACGATTCGGAGAGCGGGCGTAAGCCCGGCTGTGGCGCGGTGTCTGTCATGTGCTGCTGTTTCCTACGCCGGCATGATCCGGATCAGGTTCCAGGGGTACATCTCAGCTCGCGATGACGAGCGCCCCCAAGCAGGTTGGTCAGCCTTCGGCCGACCTCGGCAACAGAATGCGACAACGGCGGGTGCCGCGCAAGCAATCAGCCGCCGCTGCCCATCGCAGGCGCGCTTCTGTCGGGCGGGGGAGGCGCGTTGAGCGGCGCCAACCTCAGCTTCCGGCGCAAATTGTCATCGACCGCGCCGCCTAGCACGGTGATCGCGCGCCGCGAAAATTCCATCGCGTGAGACCGCTGGGCTGCGCGGACCAGCTCACCGTTAGGCGCGCTGAACATGTGCAAGACCAGCACTCCGAACAACACGACGACAGCGCCGGTGGCAACACCGAAGACGCCGCCGCCGAGGCGGTCGAAGAAGCCGAGCCCAGCTTTGTCGATGAACTGCTTTAGCAGGATCGACAGCAGGCTCAAAATGACCACCATCGTGATGAAGATCAGGCAGTACGCCAAGTAGATCGAGGACTCGGCTGGCCCGCCGCTCCCGGCTGCCGCGGCGGTCGCGGCCGCGTCAACGCCGTCGCCCACTGGTGGGAGGGACTCTGCGTCATCCAGGAAGCCGGCGATCTCGTGACCGAATCGGCCAGCGACCATATACGAGAACACCAGGATGCCGATGCGGCTGACCTGCCAGACGAGGCCCTTGAACAAGCCGAGCACGAAGAACGCCAACAAGACGCCCAAGGCTGTCTTGTCGATCCATCCGAGGGTCAAGAGACTCTCAGTCAGCGACTCGAAGGTGGTGGGGTCAGGGGCTTTCTGGAAACCAGTCACGCTGGTGGCATTGTGCATCTCCGGCGCCAGAATGTCGCCCCCCAAGCCGGTCCGAACGAGTTGGCTTTGCATTTCAGTCTGGCCTAGGCCACCTTGCGCAGGGACGCTCGAGGCGCTTTCCGATGACCGAAGACAACATCGCAAAACACACAGAGCGCGTAGCGAAGTTAACGCAAACGCTGAACGCGACCGAACGGTTGCACGCCGAGATGCAGCGCGCGCGGCGTGAGTTCTTCGGTGAAGACGCTACCAAGAAGCCGGATTACGCCGCAGAACACCGCTTTGCCGAGTGGTATCTGTTCGAGCGCGAGAGCGAAACACTCGGCGCGATCCCTATCCTCGTGCCACCGTGTTGCAACGACGCTGGAGACCTCGGCGATTCCATCGCCGGCCTCTTTTTAGTCGAGAACGCCGACAACGGCTGCGCGGTCCGCGACCTGCAGGCAGGTGAGATGTTGGAGATCGCTGACGCCGAGAGCCTCGAAGTCGGTGACCTGCTGGTGGGGCGCTTATATCCATCACCGCAGGAGCGATGGTCGGCGTCGGCGGCGACCCCCGCGCTGCGGCCAGGCAAAGCCATCGCAGAGGCGTTTATGCGCGACCTCAAGAAGCTAGGCCTCGACCGCCGCCTGCAGCAAATCGAGCTTGAGCACCTGCTGCTCCAGCAGCACGCAGCCGTTGAACAGATGCCGGTCGTGCCTGGACCGCCACCGGAGCCGATCGCGCCGCTTGAGCATCTAGAAGCCGACCTCGACCAACTGCTTAAGAGCGTTGGTGACCGTCACCAAGCAGAAGTGATCAGCCAGCAACTGGCCGTCGCGCTGCGGCCTGGTGGCTTAATCGGCCCGTTACTCGACCAGCTCGCGTTTGACACCGACGTCGACCTCGACAAGGCCCGGCGGTTAATGATGGAGATCTGGAACGCGCATCACGCTGGCGCGGGCCCAGAGTCGGACGCCCCAGAGGTTGATGCTGAAGGGCCGCCAGGGTTGACGCTCGGTGAGCAGCTCGTCAGAACGCTCGATGAAGGCGTTGGCAACAACCAGGACATTGAGGAGGTCTTCGCCCAGATGGAACGCCTCGCTGGCGTCGATGACGATGAAGCGTCAGAGGATGAGGGCGAGCAGGCGCGCGAGGCCGCGCTGATCGAACGCATGGAGTCTGGTGACGGCGACGTTGGTGATCTCGGGCCTTTGGTCGCTGAGTTTCACTGGGAGACGGACACCCCTGACGCGACCTCGTGCCCGCTCTCGCTGTGGGTGGAACTTCAGCGTAACGCGCCTGTGCCGAACACCGAGCTGGAGTCGATCAAGGCGCCGGATCTGATGCGCCTGCTCCTTCACATCTACCTGCGGTCATCGCCAACTGAGCGCAGCAGCCAAGTGCGCCAGGCGTTTGAGCGTTTAACGCGCTTCTATGACTGGCTCACCGTGACTCAGGAGTTGGATCAACGAGCCGTCCTGAGCAACTGCGAAGGCGTCTTGCTCGAGCATCTCGATCGGCTCCAGACGGCGAGCCTAGCGCTATCAAACGACGCGCCGGCAGAGCAATCGCCCGGCCTGCTGCAGGTCGAGGAGATCGGCGCGGACGGGTTCGGCGCCCGAGACGATGACGGGGGCAGCCACTGGTTGATCGCAGCGAAGTCGGCGGTCGAAGCGCTCGAGGTTGGCGATCTGCTGCTAGCTGGGCTCCGCGGGCCTGAAGGTGACGGTGCCACGTCTATGCATGGTCGGTTGGCCGGCATGGTTGTGGTGATGCCGAGCGACGCTCGGTCGCTCATTGAGTGATCTGCAGTCCCGCGCTCCCACCGGCTAGCATTGCCAACTTCCGATAAGATATGTTATGTAAAGCAGGGCGGGTGGGCCTGCGGTCAACTAGCCTGGCTGACTACCCCGGTGATACCGGCGGATCTCCGCCCTGCCCGGTGATCGACCCGGCGTTCACGCCGCGCAGCGACCGCCTGACCGAGGTTCGCCTGATGCGTTCCGCCGCGTTCGTCGGGCGACCGCGTCAATGTGATCCCACCTTTTCGCAGTTGCGCGTAGACTCACACCACCTTGACTACGATCCGCTGGCTTCTCCCCGTCCTCGCGCTGACCGCCTGCTCCGAAGGTGGCGGTAGCCCTGAGAGCGATGTCCTGATCGCTGCGGAGCATCACGTCTTCGGACTTCGGAGCTCCGTAACGTTCAGCGGTTTCCCTGTCTCCTCGGTGGATGTTGAGACCCGCACCGGAATGCTGACGCTAGCTCAAGAAGCAACCTACGAGATTGACTGGTCCACCGGCGGAACCGCGTCTGGCTCCTACACGATCGCGAACGACGGCGGCCTGACGGTGATCAACCCAGGTAACGCGACCGAACCAACCACGGCTTTCCTCGGCGGATACGGCCTCGTCAGCAACAACACCAACGGCCCCCAAGCCGACTACGTCTTTACGGACAGGGTGACGACCAACAACAGCCCGCGCATCGGCATGTTCTTCGGCACGCGGGCGACCCAGGGTCAGGTCGAGCTTGAGGGCGACTGGCACCTCATGTCGCTCCACGTGATCCTGGACCAGGCCTTGGTCTCGTCCCCTGATAACGTCGCGCGCGGCGCATACGGCCACGTCAACATCGCCGCGGGCGCCCCTGGGGAGGCGCGCGCGATCACTGACCTCGGCGACGGATTCCAGGGCGCCATCAACCAGGGCACCACCTCCATGAGTTTCGGCGGTCAGGTGCGGAACTTGGAGACAAACGCGAACGCGGGAGACGGCGCCCTGCTGCTGACGGTCGAATACACGCCAATTCTCGCTGGCGGTACGCCAGGGGTAAACGATGTGCGCATCATCGATGGAGCAGCCGGAACCGAAGATATTATCATCGGCGTCGATGAGAACAGCGGCGGCGGGGAAGGCGAAGCCGGTCTCATCACGATGATTCACAAGTTCGACGCGCAGACGAGCCCAGCGGACCCCGCCTTAGTGGAAGGGACGTTCATCGTCGGCGGTCACACGTTCTTCCTAGAGCCAACAGCGAGTGGCTCGGACACCTTCGTAGGGACGGTCAGCCTTGGGCCGAATGGCGCGTTCCAGCTCGACGCCGTCGGGAACCTGGTCGATTTCAGCTATAGCGGCACCTACACGCTGGCCGATGACGGCGGGCTGACGATCGACATCCCAGGCACGTCCGAGACCTGGTTTGCCGCGATCGATAGGAACTACAACACCTTCGCGTTCCTCGACTACTTCCAAGAGTTCCGGCAAAACGCCGGCCCCGAGCTCAACTTTGGGTTCGGAGTTCGCAAGTACTGACCACCAGCAGAGCTCAGGCTTGCCCCAGACGAGGTGCATTGGACATGATTGCGCCGTGAACGAACCGGTGCTGACGCTGGACCTCCCCTTCTCCGAGAAGCTCGGCAGCGGCAAAGTCCGCGACATCTACGCGCTCGGCGACGACCTGATGCTGGTGGCCACCGACCGCATCTCAGCGTTTGACGTCGTGATGGCAGAGGGCATCCCCGGCAAAGGGAAGGTCTTGACGGAGACCACGGCGTTTTGGCTCGAACACCTCGCGGACGTCGTGCCTAACCATCTGCTGTCCACGACCGTGGACGATTGGCCTGAAGTGCCCGCCGAATATCGGGCGGTGCTGCGCGGTCGCGCCATGCGCTGCCGTCGGTGTGAGCCGCTACCCGTAGAGTGGGTCGTCCGTGGTTACCTCACCGGCTCTGGCTGGGTTGACTATCAGCGCGCAGGCGCGGTCAGCGGCGTGACCTTGCCTACAGGTCTCCAGCACGCCAGCCGTTTCGACGCGCCTATCCTGACGCCATCGACGAAGGCCGAGAGCGGGCACGACGAGCCGATCGATTATGAGCGGTGCCGGGAGTTAGTCGGCACCGACCTCGCAGAGCAAGCCCGCGCGGTCGCCATCGAGCTCTACACCCGCGGCAACGCTTACGCGAACGAGCGCGGCATCGTCATCGCCGACACCAAGTTCGAGTTTGGCCTGCACGGGGGTGACTTGATGTTGATCGACGAGTGCCTCACGCCGGATTCGAGCCGTTTCTGGCCCGCGGAGCAGGTCCGCCCAGGGAGCAAGCCGACCCAATACGACAAGCAGCACCTGCGCGACTGGCTGCTCGAACAGCCCTGGGACCGAACCCCCCCACCTCCTGCGCTGCCAGCAGAAGTCGTCGCCTCTACGGCGAAAACGTATCAAGACATCCAAGCCCGCCTCACGCGCTGACGCAGCTGTTGCGAGGTGGATCAGGCGCTGATGGAATCAAGGGCCAGCAGGGCGAAGAGCGCCACGCCGGCTGCAATCCGGTAGTAAGCGAAGACGCGGAAGTCGTGGCGGCGCAGGAACGCGAGGAATGGCCTGACGACCAGCAGGGCCGCCAGGAACGCGACCCCTGTGCCGATAAGTAACGGCGTCATCATCTCAGCAGACAGCGATTCAGGGCTGCTGAGCAGCTTGTAGATCGAGGCGCCGAACAAAATCGGTAAACCAAGCAAGAACGAGAACTCCGCGGCGGCCGTCCGTGACGTTCCCAGCAGGAGCGCGCCCGCGATCGTCGCGCCTGATCGGCTAGTACCAGGTATCAACGCCAGGCACTGCCAGAGCCCAATCAGCAGCGCCGTTCGGTAAGAGATATCTTCGACCGCGCTCACCGACGCAGTCCTGGTCTTTAGGTGACGTTCGAGGAGCAGCAGCAGCACGCCGCCTACGACCAACATCACCGCGACGACGTGCGCCGAGAACAAGTGCGCGTCGATCCAATCCTCAAACAGCAACCCGGCGATCACCGCGGGGAGCGCGGCGATGGCGAGCACCCAGAGTAAGTTTGGCTGACCGCTTGCCGGGCGCGCGACGTTCCGCGCTGCGCTGATTAAGCGCCCCCAATAGAGGATCAAGATGGCCGTAATTGCGCCAAACTGAATCCCGACGGCGAACGCGTTATTTGCCTCACCGCCGCCGTAGCCAAGGATTCGCTGCGCGACGATCAAATGCCCGGTGCTCGAGATCGGCAGAAACTCGGTCAGCCCCTCGACTAGGCCTAGCACGACGGCGTCGATCCAGGTCGGCGCGAGCGCCGGGTCTGCGACGATCAAAGCACCGTGGCGGGCGCCACGAATGGGAGTTCGAACGCTTGCGCGACCGCCTCGTGGGTGCATTGGCCGCCGAGGACGTTGGCCGCGGTGCCAAGCACCGGATCACTGGCGGCGGCAGCCGCACCCATATGGGCAAGGCGCTTCGCCCACGGCCCGGTCGCGTTCGTCAGCCCGAACGTCGACGTGCGCGGGACGGCTCCCGGCATGTTCGCGACGCAATAATGCAGGACGCCGTCGACGATATACGTCGGATCCGCGTGGGTTGTCGGTTTGCAGGTCTCAATGCAGCCGCCTTGATCGACCGCGACATCGACAACCACCGCCCCGTCCTTCATGAGCTTTAGGTCTTCCCTACGGATGAGCCTAGGTGCGCGCGCGCCCTGGACGAGGACCGCCCCGATGACTAAGTCCGCCTGCGCTATTTGTTCCCGCACCGCGATCGGCGAGCTGTGCAAGGTCTGCACGTTCGCTGGCATCACGTCGCTCAGGTACCGAAGCCTGTCGAGGTCGATGTCGAGCATGCGCACGTCGGAGCCGAGCCCCGCAGCCATCTTCGCTGCGTTGGTCCCGACGACGCCGCCTCCGAGGACGACGACCGTGGCGTTATCGACGCCAGGGATGCCTCCCATCAGCATGCCGCGCCCCCCCATGTGCTTCTCGAGGCAGACCGCGCCGACCTGAACGGACATGCGACCCGCGACTTCGCTCATCGGCGTGAGCAACGGCAGCGAACCACGGTGCACCAAGGTCTCATAGGCGAAGCAGTGCGCTTTAGAGCGAAGCATGGCCTCTGTCAGTTCGCGACTCGCGGCAAAGTGAAAGTAGGTGAACAGGATCTGACCCGGCTTGATCAGGCTGTACTCAGCCGCCAGCGGCTCCTTCACCTTGACGATCATCTCAGCAGCGCCGTAGACATCGGCGGCGTTGTCGACGAGCTGCGCGCCCACCGCGACATACTCTTCATCGATGATCCCCGCACCTAATCCACCGCCCCTCTCGATCAAGACGGTGTTACCCGCTTCAACGAGTTCCAGGACCATGGCCGGGACCGCGCCGATGCGATTTTCCTGCGGCTTTATCTCTTTTGGGACACCGATGATCATTCGTCTAGCTCTCCGTGCTGCGTGTAGCGGGCCAGAAAGATAGCGACGCCCTTCTCTTTCTGCGAGCGAGAACGGTGCTACCAGCCGCGCTTTCAGTCGCGCGCCTGCTAAGTAGCGGGCTCAACGCTCGCGCACGGCTGCATGCACGCGCTGCTCCAGCAGCGCGCGCTCACCCGGCGGCAAACCGGGGATCAACGCGAACGCGATCTTCAGCAGGTCACCCGCACGCTCCGCGCGTGGCGCAGGCTCTCGCAGCACGCGCGCGTCATCCGTCAGCAACTCCAGCACGCGGCTGCGCGCCATTACGGCATCAGCACCGCTGAGTGAACACGTCAGCGCGCTGCGTCGGAGGTCCGCGCGAGCGGCCGCTGGCATAGGTGCGTGGCCATGCTCTCCTTCCTCTGCTAGCGACACGTTGCCGCCAAGGGACTCCCCGGGGCCGCGGTCGTGATTGGTTGGAGGCGCCGGTGTTTCGAGCGACTCCTTTGCATCCGGCTCGGGATCCCGATTCATACCCTTCCCCGACGCGACCGAAGCTTCTGTGGTGTCGTCCGCCGGCGCAACATCCGCGACGCCCTCCATGATGACCTCTTCAGCTGGAGACAGGCTCTCTGCGTCATCTCCTTCGTCCTCGGATGCTGAGTCGCCGGAGCCCCACCCGTCGCCGCTGAGCTCGGCTCCAATCGTGTCTGAGGGGCCCCAATCGGCAGCGCTGTCCTGGTCGGTTTGCTCCGAATGGTCCAGCACACGACTCGCTCCCGCCTGGAGCGTATCCACGGGGTCCGGCGAGCCCGAGGGGACGATCGCGGCGTCGGCCGTGGATGAGCTGAGGTCCAGGTTCGCGAGGTCGGCGGCCACCTCTGTTGGGCTCAACGCCGTGTCGCTAACGACTTCGCCACCGAAGGGCTCTGCGTCGATGTTCGTTGTTGACCAAGAGTCCATTGCGCCGGTCACCCGATCGACGCTCTTCGGCTCTCTCGTCGCGAAGCCGACCGCGCCGGTGTCGCGCGCGTCGCGGTGACCAGTGGTGGTTAAGTCGGCGTGACGATTGGTGCGCCGTGAACTACCTGAGAGCACCAGCCATAAGCCGGCCAAAATCGCGCATAACGCCGCGCACCATACTGGCCAGAGCTCAAAGAGGCCTTCGCCACCCGCATTATCTTGAGCCGCAGCGGGAGCCCCGCTCGGGCGGCCTGAATCCGTCGCGACGTCTGCCAGTTGCGGGATCGCAAGCCGTGGCCGGCCCGAGTCTGAAGGCGGTTTCGTGACGCCTGGTTGGTCGATTGATGACAAACGAACCATGAATCGCTGCAGCTGATCAGCGAACCCCGTTAACGCGCCAGCCATAAGCTGCTCGGCCTCAGCTTGCCGCTCGCGCTGCGCCGCGAAGTCTGCAGCAAGGTCCGCCAGACGACTGCGGATAACCGACAGGTCCGCTGCCTGCGCCGTGCCCGCGCCAGGGGCGATCTGCCGAGTCACCTGCTGCAGCTCCGTGTCCAGCGCTTGCTGACTGGCGGCCAACTGTCTTTGGCGTTCCCCTACCTGAACGAGCGTCTCGCGAATGCTCGACATCGCACCATCGAGCGCGAGCAGCGTCCCGTCGCCGCCGCTCGGCTCGCTAGTCGCCCGGCGCTGCAGGCGCTCGGCGCGGATCTCTTTGACCAGCTCCTCCATCCTCGGGTCTGGCGCGCACGCCGTAACTGCGAGCCATAGCAACAGCCAAGCCAGCGCAAGCATGCGTTTCATTGGTGGCTCGCCCCCACCCCGACCTCGTCGAGGTCACCACCCCAGGTAATCCGACGTGGCCTTACGACGAGGGTGCCGCGCAGCTCGGCCAGCTCTGCGTCTTGGAGCTTCAGGTCGATACTCGCGGGGCACACCAGCTGCTCACCTGTATTTTTTAGGAACAGGGGAACCACGCACAGCGCAGCGCCGCTCGCGAAAGGAAAGCGCGTCATCCAATTGACCGCCACTCGGAACGAATGGCCGCGCTCTTCATCCCACAGCCCATGCAAGTCTTCGGGCATAAGCTCCATTACGACCTCTGGGGTGTCCGGGCGCTTGCGCCAGACGACGGTGGGAACTAGCGGGATCGTGACGTAGCCGCGCAACCGCGCGCCGCCCACGAGCGTCAAGGTGTCACGAGGGGTGCACGCCATCGGCAACCGCGGCGCGCGCAGCTCTACCGAGAGGTGTCCCCGATCAGTTAGTCCGAGCACATACCGGCGCGACTCGCGACCATCCGACCAGAGCAGCGTGTAACTGCCGCGTCGGTTCTCGAGGACTAAGTCCGCTCGCCCAACCTGCAACCGCGTCGCCTCACCATGTGCGGGCCGCGCTAGCGGCATTGATCTCGCGATGCTCGGTGTCGTGCTCTCGGGTTGAGGGTTCATTCGAAGCTTGATCAGTCAGAGTAGCGACTTGATGTGCGAGGTAGATTAACCCACCGAGCCGTAGCGCGGTGGGAGACCTCTAATCCCGATTGCGACTGACAGAAATGCCTTGCTTCTGGGTGATTCCGAGGCATTGTCAGTCGCTCGCGAGCGGGGCGTTTAGCTCAGTTGGCTAGAGCATCAGCTCGACAAGCTGAGGGTCACAGGTTCGAGTCCTGTAACGCCCACCATCTCTACCGCTCGCCGTTAGGTGCTATCGGACCGGGTAGGGCGGAAACGCCGCGTTGCTTGAGAGGATGCGCCGATGGCATGGCTGCTTACGCGACGCTGCGTGCGGGGCCTCAGCCGCGGGCGATATCGTCCAGGCAAAATCGCAGGGATACGCGGCGCGACGTGAAACGCGTGGCCAGCGTCCAGCCCACCTGCCGAACGAGCGCCGATCAGAGCTGCGCTACGCCGGCGGGCCGAAGGCGCGCCCGACTACCGACCGGTCGCCCTGCAGGGCGCTTCGTTGCAAATATGGGAGCAATCCGCGCATGCCGCCTAGCTCCTCGCCGCCGCCAGCCCGACCCGGGCCACCATGAATGGCGGCAGGCAGACACGCCCCCGGCCCTAACGCTTGCCCCATCGTCTTCTCGCTGCCGACCCACACTCGGCCGTGCCACGGCGCGATACCTTCAACGACTTCGGTGACAAACGCTCGGTCATCGCTGTAGACGCTGGAGACGAGGCACCCGCCGCCACGGTTTACGAGGTCCACCGCCGTCGCCACCTTGCCGTCATATGGGAGCACGGTCGCGCAAGGGCCGAAGACCTCGAGCTCATGCAGCGTTGCCGCATGATTGTCTTGAGCCTCCAACAGCGTCGGCTGCACGAAGTAGCCAGGCCCCTCGATCGTCGAGCCGCCCGTCACGGTTTTGGTGACGCCTTGCAGGCTCTTTATCCCTTGCTGCACGTCGGCGTATTGCGCCGCGCTCGCGACCGGCCCCATGCGCACCTCGGCGTCCATCACGTTGCCGACCTTGGTCGCCTCTAAGCGCTCCACGAGCGCCTCCTTTACCGAGTCAAGCAGCTCGACGGGGACCAAGATGCGTCGCACGGCGGTGCACTTTTGGCCGGCCTTCTGCGTCATGTCGACGTGGACGTTGGCGATAAACTGCGTGAACGTGTCCTCATCAAACTCCGCGTCCGGCCCTAGCACAGCGGAGTTGATAGAGTCCGCCTCTACGTTTACGCGGACGTTGTTCTTCAGGAGATTTTGGTTTGCTCGAATCACCTGGCCAGTGCGGGCGCTCCCCGTAAACCCGACCGTGTCTTGCGGGCCACAGTGATCGAGCAACCCGGAGGCGCTGCCAGCGATGAACTGGAACGCACCTTCGGGGAGCACGCCGCTTGCAACCGTTAGCTGCGCCAAACGGTAGGCGAGCATCGCGCTCGCGGTTCCCGCCTTCGTAATGACCGGCACACCTGCCAATAGCGCGCACGCCATCTTCTCGCCCATACCCCAGGCAGGGAAGTTGAAGGCGTTGATGTGAACGGCGACGCCGGGGCGGGGTGTTAAAATGTGCTGCGCCCAGAACCTCGCAGTGCGGCCTAACTGCACCCCCTCACCGTCATGTAGCCAAGGCGTCTCAGGCAGCTCGCTGCCCAAATGGGCGTAATACGCGAGCGTCCCTGAGGCGCCGTCAAGGTCGAACTTGGCGTCGCCGCGGGTGTTGCCGCCGTTGCGCGCCGAGATCTCGATCAGCTCGTCACGGTTGCTGTGAATGACCTTAGAGAGCGCCTTCAGCGCCGCGGCTCGCTGCGGAAACGTCATCGCCCTGAGCGCTGGGCCGCCGACGTCGCGCGCATGCTGCATAGCTGCGGCGTGGTCCACGCCGCCTGGGCGCACCTCTGCGATGGCTTCCTCAGTACACGGGTTGAAGAGGGAGACCGGATCGCCGGAACCGGCGTCCCAAGCACCACCAACATAATTCTGCAGCGACGTCATCGACGCCACCAGGATAGCCGTCGCTGAGCGCCCGCGCGAGCGTCGCTCCCTACACCCACCAAACAAGACGACAAGTCAGCCCCGCACGATCCCGGCAGTTCTTCAAACCCCGCGGACAAAGTCCATCAGCTCGCTGAGCCTAGCCTCGACGGTCGCCATATCTGCGCCTGCGAGTCGATCAACGCCGAAGCCTTCGACGTTGAGGCTCGCGGTCACCGTGCCATAGGCCACAGCCTGTTGCATGGTTGCGCGTGTCACATCACCGCACTTGGCCAAATAACCCATGAAGCCGCCTGCAAAGCTGTCACCTGCGCCAGTGGGGTCGACGACGTCCTCAGTCGGATAGGCGGGGAGCGCGTAATGGAAATCATTGGTGAACACCACACAGCCGTGCTCGCCCTTCTTGACGATGACCAGCTTTGGGCCGAGCGCGAGCGTCGCCTTCCCGGCGGTGATGAGATTGCTCTCACCGGTTAGCTGCTTGACCTCGCTGTCATTCAAGATGATGCCATCGATCTGCTTGAGCAGCGTCAAGAGGCCGTCTTTCGCGATGTCAATCCACAAGTCCATGGTGTCCGCGACGACGAAGCGCGGACCCGCCATCTGCTCGACCACGGACATCTGCGTCGCCGGCGCGCCGTTTGCCAGGAACACGAACGGCGTGTCCTGGTAGTGCGCCGGGACCTTCGGCTCAAAGTCACCGAAGGTGTTGAGCTGAACGTCGATGGTCTCACGATCGTTCATGTCGGCCGAGTAGCGGCCGTGCCAAGAAAACGTCTTGCCCGCCTTGACCTCTAGACCGTCTAGGCAGACGCCGCGCGCAGAGAGCAGCTGCTTGTGCTCATCCGGAAAGTCCTCTCCGATCACGCTGACTAGCCGCACTGGCGAGAACATGCGCGCTGCGAGGCCAAAGTAAGTTGACGAGCCCCCGAGGCATCGCTCGGCGTTGCCGTGCGGGGTCTCGATGGTGTCAAACGCGGTAGATCCAACGACGAGTAGCGACATAGCGGCCGAGACCGTATCTCCACCAGCGATCGCGATCCACGCCGGATCCGTCACGCGCTACATCTCGCGAACCAGGACGATGACCCCTAGGTCGCGTCGTTGTCGCCGCGTGACACCTCGCGGTCGATGTCCGCCTTGGTGACGCGGTCCTTCTCGAAGAGGACCAGCAGTCCGGCCAAGCAGCTAAACACGGTTAAGACGCTTCGGTAGAGCAGCGACAACGCGACGCCCCGTGTCCTCATCGCCGCCCCTGCGTCTGCGACGTCCAGTAAATGCTTCGCGCCATGGTTCTCGAAGAGATATCCATACAAGAACTCACCAACGCCCCACCCGTTCGGCGCGATCGGGATCGCAGAGGCGATGTTGATCACTGGCACCAGAACGAAATATTCGAAGGTCGGCATCCCGACGCCGATGGCCATGCCCAGGCAGACGACCGCGAACACCGAGAGCACGTGATTAAGGACTCCCAGCGCCAAGCTGAGCGCGATCACGGCGCGCTGGTCGCGATAGAAGAAGATGGCTTTATCCACCATCTGGAGCGCGGAGCGCGGCTTCCCTGGCAGCCGATTTAGCAGCCACTTGAGTCGGACCAGTTCGCGCAGTCTGCGGCTAAAAGCGAACACGCCGATGAGCCCGACACCGGCGATCACGCCCCAAATCCCAGCCGCGATCACGGTGAACTGCTCCAGCGCAAAGAGCACGCAAATGGCGCCCAAGAGCGCCAGGGATCCGAGTCCGAGGATCCGGTCCACGCCCACCGAGACCAGCGCCTCGACTCGGTGACCCGGACAGCGTTTCATGATGTACAGCGCCTTGACCACGTCGCCGCCGGTCGATCCC
>Ga0163179_10000040_pt1 | contig 104966 bp, 86 predicted proteins | sample AtlANTMetagenome_FD_109643 | JGI IMG/M metagenome (GOLD analysis project Ga0163179, IMG submission 109643) | Marine eukaryotic phytoplankton communities from the Atlantic Ocean - Atlantic ANT 2 Metagenome | ecosystem: Environmental > Aquatic > Marine > Oceanic | place: North Atlantic Ocean...
AAGAATTCAATGCTCACGGCAGCCCCCTGCGTATTGGTGTAAATTTCCTTGCCAGGGGAAACCGCTGATGGACTGATGGCTGTACTCAGTTCCAGGTTTCCAGTATTTCCAAATTCCCACCTGAACAGCGAGGGATTGAATCCCGGGAAATTCATGGATAAGAAACCAGTGGCACTCGTTGCACTTGCATTACCATGGTCAACGATCCCCCACATAGAGGCATTCGTCACCCAGGGAGTGTCAGTCAACTCATCAGCCTGTACTTGCCCATTGAATTCAACGACTGGACACGATGCGCCTTGCAGGGCGCTAGCCCAGGGCAAGGCAAAGATGCAAGTCCATAGAGCAAAAGTAGCAGCCAGAAGACACCGCCATGATGAATTGTAGTTTCTGTGTGTTATGTTCATGATTTTAGGGTTACTTGTTAACGGACTTAATTGAGCTGCTCTTTCTTGCTGAGCCGCATGCGCTTTTTTTAATCAACGGAGAAATAGATAGAGCAGATTTAGCACCTTTCTCAAGAATGATAAAAACTCCTTGAACTCACTTTAAATCTCTTACTGGGTATGATTTATATAAATAACGTTTACGGAAAACAAAGTCAATCTGTATCAAAGAAGTTAGGCGGAAAGTTTTCGCAACCTCGTGTTCGGATATTTTGAGCCAATCACACAAAAATAAAGGATTTACCCGAGCTGAAGTTTATTTTAGCTCATTCAACATACATTCACATGGGTCACCACTAGGGGTGATGGGAACACTTACGAGATGAAAGGACGTTCATGGCATCACTGTTGCAGCAATGGAAAGTTCGAGTGATCCATCTCAAAAACCAGAATAATGTTGTCTCGAATCTGAGATTCCAGATTGATAGTTTGGTTTGATGAAGATATGCCATGCTGGAATTTCGAGGGATCATGCCTACTTGATGAAAATCAATTGCCCTTACCTCTATTGTACTTGCTCCTGAATAGCATTCATGGCTTGATCCAGATCATATATGGATTGGTTGACTCCGGAAGGTTTTGCGGCATTTACAGGTGCGCTCGTGATCATGCGCGGAGTGGCGGAGTGGTGGCTGGACCAATTCAATGTGACACATATCCAAGGTCATCAAGGAAAAATGCCGCCAGCATGGAAATCCGTCATGGATGCATCCACATTTTCACGTTCCGTGAATTACACCGTTGCCAAAGGGAAATTCAGCCAATGGTCTGGTATTTATGGAACCTTGATACTGCTTGCAGCTCTGTTCAGTGGTTTGCTGCCAGCAATGGAGCAGACGTGGACAGGTCATCTGGGGGCTTCTATTTGGATTCAATCAGGTTTCCTATGCACAGTGGCCACCTTGCTTGCACTGTTTGACCTTCCCTGGAATTTCTGGTCGCAGTTTCATCTGGAGGAGCGATTTGGTTTTAACAAATCAAATCGCAAGCTCTGGGCGGTGGACCAGTTGAAAATGTTCATTCTTGGGTGGGCCATTGGTTGGCCAATGATCACTCTGCTACTGTGGATTGTTGAGAAGGCGGGAGACCAATGGTGGGTCTGGGCGTGGTGCGTTTTGTTGGTCTTTCAAATTGTCATGTTGATTCTGGCACCGATGTTGATACTTCCCCTGTTCAACAAATTGACACCCCTTGATGAAGGATCGCTGAAGGATCGCTTGTTGCTGCTGGCAGGGCGCACTGGGTTTGGCATGAGTGCCATCCAGGTGATGGACGGCAGCCGCAGATCGGGTCACTCCAACGCTTTTTTTACTGGCTTTGGGAAATTTCGACGTATCGTCCTGTTCGACACCCTTATTGAACAACTGAACGAAAGAGAAGTGGAAGCGGTGCTCGCGCATGAAATTGGTCACTTCAAGAAACGTCATGTGCTTTTGATGATGGGAATAGGCTTGGCTGGCATGCTTGTTCAATTGTGGATCGTCGCCTGGGTCGCCAAACAAACCTGGTTCTTCTCCGCATTTGGATTTGCTCAAACTTCCATGCCCATTGCATTCATGATCTTTTTCCTCATTCTGGGCACTGTCACTTTTTGGATCAGCCCGCTGAGCCATTTGCTTTCTCGTCAATTTGAATACCAAGCGGATGCCTATGCGGCGCAAGCAACAGGCGATCGAAAGGCGCTCACGGATGCATTGCGAAAGATCAGCCTGGAAAACCTGAGTAATCCTGTCCCCCATCCTCTCTATAGTTTTGTCTATTATTCTCACCCCACCCTTCTTGAAAGAGAACAGGCGTTATCTCATCACTGGGAGCAATAAGACGTAAAAAAAATTCCGGGTTGCCCCGGAACTTTTTTGATCAGATTTTTGAATATTCAGGAACGTCGGTTGCGATTGCCTCTATGACTCCTGCGTTCTCCCTTATCTCCTTTTTTACCTGCTCGACGATTCTGGATGCCTTTTTTATTTTTTGCGGGTCGATCCTTCCCATGATCACGCGTTTTCATGGCGCCAGATTTAGTATCTTTGGCTTTTCGCCCACGCAATTCCTGATGACGCCCCTTGCCCATGTCATGATGAGGGTTTTGTTTGAAATGAGGCCTGCCTTGGCTTCCATCAGCGCCTCGACGAATTTTGCGAAAGTCTCTACCCCCCATGAACGGACCTGCGCCTTCACCGCGGAACCGAAGTGCCATCTGCTTCATGGCCATCAAGCGCCTCAAACGCTGTTTTGGCATGTTACCGAAGCTCCTTTGATCCATCATGCGGCCGCGCATTTGAGTTGAACCTGTGTTACCTCGATTTTGAAACAATGGCCCAGGACGACCAAATGATTGGATGCGAGGATTCCCCGGGTGCTGCCCACGCATGCCCTTCTGCCCGTATGCTCCTGAAGCCCTGCGACTGATGCGCTGATTGTCCCTTTGCCGAGATCCTCTTTCCTGTCGCATATGCTGGTTTTGTTGATCCGATTGGCCTGACGATGCACGGCTTCCCATACGTCGTCTCTGAAAAGGAAAATCCTTGGATTGGTGGTTTTCAACACGTGGCCCGCCCCGCATTCCTCGTCCCATATGATCACCATTCTGGTGTTGAGGTTCGCTCCGCTCGTTACGGTGATTGCGTGACCCCTTGTCTGAATCACCTTTAGCATACTGATTCTCTGCAGCTTGCGAAACGGAGAATCCTGCCAGCATCATGAACGCGATGGAAGCGATGCTGATTTTTAACACTATCGTTTTGTTCGTTTTCATTTTTTTGTGTTGTTATTGAAATTATCTTTGTTCGGGTTGAGAGACGCACCCAGTTTCAAGTTGGTTACAGGTCACCAAAAGTTAGCGTTTTGAGAATTTCTGGCAGTGAGAGTTGGTTTCAGTGTCATCTTCAAAGGGATTTCCTGAGAATAAACATTGGAATCCTCGAGCTGTACGCGTATGCAATGGTTTTCTTTGATTATGAATATTCAATGGAAAACATATCATTTGGATTCATTCACACAATTGGCGAGAATCATCATATTTAAAATTTTATGTTAAGAGCAGGCATCGTCGGACTACCCAACGTGGGCAAATCAACTTTGTTCAACGCGATCACACGCACCCGCAAGGCGGAATCGGCCAACTACCCTTTCTGTACGATCGATCCTAACGTAGGTGTAGTCACCGTTCCTGACGACCGTTTGGAACCCTTGGCCAAGATTGCCAAGACCGAGGTCATTATTCCCACTTCCTTTGAATTTGTAGATATTGCCGGACTGGTGCAGGGAGCTGCTCAAGGTGAGGGTCTGGGAAACAAGTTTTTGAGTCACATTCGAGAAGTGGATGCCATTATTCAAGTGATCCGATGCTTTGAGGATGAGGACATTCACCACGTTGCGGGCAGCATTGATCCAATCCGAGATATCGAAACCATCATGACGGAACTCGTCTTGGCCGATATGGAATCGGTTCAAAAGAGCCTGGATCGTCGAGCAAAAGATGCCAAAAAGGGCGATAAAACTGCCAAAGCAGAACACGCCGTCCTGTCAAAGGTCTTACCTCACCTGAATGATGGAAAACCCGCTTTGACATTGGAGCTGAATCCGGAGGAGGCGGCGATTCTCAAACCTTTTTTTCTTTTGACAGCTAAACCCACCATTTTTGCAGCCAATGTGAAAGAGAGTGAATTGGTGGACGCAGCCAACAATCCACATGTCGCCAAGGTAAAAGATTATGCTCAGGAGCATCACGCATGTGAAACCGTGATCATCAGTGCACAGATCGAAAGCGATCTGGTGGATTTAGCGCCAGACGAAGCATCCGACTTTCTTTCAGAAATGGGTGTATCGGAGTCCGGCGTAGGCTCCATGATTCGCAGCACATATCATTTACTTGGATTACGAACTTATTTCACGGCCGGAGAGGTGGAAGTACGCGCCTGGACGATTCACGAAGGTGACAGGGCCCCTCAGGCGGCAGGCGTTATTCATACTGATTTTGAGAGGGGGTTCATCAAGGCAGAAACTGTCACTTACAAAGACCTTGTTGAATGTGGATCCGTCGCAGCAGCTCGTGATAAAGGCCTTTATCGCATGGAAGGAAAGGAATATGTGGTCAAAGACGGGGACGTGCTGCTGTTTAAATTCAATGTTTAAAACCGAATTGGTTTACACAAGCAGTTACACTATTCCTGCAGATCCATGCTGAGGTTCACTCTTTTTGAGAGCATCGCACGTATGAGTCGTTCGTCAAACTCTGCCGAGGATTTGAAAAGCACTCGCTGAGGTTCCAAAATTTGGTTTTCTGCTTTCTGAGTAGTCTCCCATACGGCCAGAGCCTTCTCGACCGATGTCTTCCAGCTGCTTGCTTCGTCCAGAAAATCAAAGTCCAGATCCTCCAAACCGGTATAAGATCGCAGGCTGCGCGCCGTAATGAATCGAACGGCTGAATAAGGGTCCTCTAGCAAGCGTGCAAGGATTGGCACTTGCCAGCTAACGCCTGATGCCTCTTGAGCATCTTTCCAACCGTAGTGCCAGGCGGTGAGTGCTCGGAGTCCGGCATCCCCTTTCAACAGCCAAAGGACTGAGGCGGCAATCCTTCGATTTTCCAAATTCAAAGCGGGTTTAGGCTGGCCATACCACTTCTCCAGATAATCTGCGCTCCACTCGATGGTTTGATCAAGGTGACAGAGGTTACATGCATTAGGGCGACCTGTTTCCAAATTGACCTTGATTGATGGAGCATCAATTTGATGGCTTCGAATGCCTTTCAACAAACCATAGGTAGTGTGAGGCATGTGACAATTGTAGCATGAACTTCCTGTGGAATTGGCAGTATGATGGGTGTGTTCCGATAAATTATCCCGCATACCTTCATGACACTGAAGGCACGCTTCATTCGAATCCATTCCAGATTTTACCTGATCGTCAAGCCAAAGTTCCATCTGCTTTGACCCTGGCTGAGGGTGGTGCATCTGGTGACAAGATAAGCACGACAGCTCTCCCTTCAGATAGCAGGGTGATTCGACCATTGCGGTATAATCCCTACCTCCTACGCGGACCATTCCATCAGGCCAATAACGATCACGCAAAAACCTTGGGTTTGCCTTCAGAGGCGCTTTCAACCATGGCTGTTCATCGAGATGAGCAGCACGGACGGGTTTTTTATTTTGATTGAGCAGGCCACCCGGACGGAATTTGATGCCGTTTAAATAATAGTCTTTGGAATCTGAAATCCAGTGAATCCCGTGGCACTGCCCGCAAACCATGGAGGACCGCTCATGATCTAAATCTTGGGGGTCAACTATAGTCGGATCCGATTCCTCCGATTGATGCAATTTGTATCGGCGTGCCGGATTTTTGTTCATTTTCACATGCCTCTCGCCAGGTCCATGACAAGCTTCACAAGCGATACCTAATTCAGCCGACTTCGTTTTGGTTGCGAGAGGCGAGACGGGTCTGGGCTGACCCACAGTCACATGACATGCAATACAATTACCATTCCACTTCTGGTCATAATGAGACATGGCGGGATCTCTCAGAAAAGTATCTTTGAAAGGCACCCAGCGTTGTTCTTCTTTGAGGTAGCATAAAGGAAAAATATCTTGAGAATTACCATGACCTGAGGACATCCAATAAACCTGCATATGGTGCGATCCAGTCATCAAGCCAAGGCGTTTGCGGGTGGAGAGAGGTGGATGGCTGGATGTTTTCAGGGTTTCGATTGGGGTTGCATACAGCCATTTGGGATCATCCATGGTGGCCCAGAGCTCTCCATTATCCCACTCAATCTCCACAGGTCTCCCGTAATAAGATAGAGAAACCTTTTCGAACTCCGCCATGACGTTCTTCTTTTCGACATATTGCGTCATCGTGCGGTGATAGCTTGCGTGCCAGCTCTCATACTGATCTGGATGGCAGGAATGACACGTATCAGAGCTCACATAACCATGAGCCCCCCCTTCAGAAGGAAGTTTCTCATGAAAGACTTGATGCGCCTTGAATTTGGCAGCCCATTCTTTGTTCCATTGCCAGGCACCAAGCACAGTGATGGCCAAAAAAGCAAAGAAAGCCCAGCGCAAAGCAGCACTTACACCTGGCAAGCGCCAAAAAAGAGCAAGCGCCAGTAGCGTCAAAAGGATGAAGACCAACCATTCCATGGGATATTTTCATTGAATCACAAACTCAAGTTCATGAAAAGCGCGAAGTCTCTTGAGGTCGGTTTTCACTTTTAAACTTACTGACTCTCATAACAAACTTGATCCTGAAAATAGCCACCGTCATGGAACTCATCATAGACGTTCCGGGCAGTCATTTCGTTACCCATCAACATGCAACGATCTTATAATATGTTGTGCATTTTAATCCGAGGAGTGTGGATTACAAAAACCCTAGACGATTCTGGTTTGTAATGTTAAGTGTACGAAATCAAACGCTGACACCAAAAGCGGAAACGTATTTAAAAAGTAGATTCATATGAAGTTTATTATTAACATGTTAATCATGATCGGACTAGCGACCATGATTGCGAATGCGGCAAGCAAGGATGATCTGAAAGATCAGAAAAAACGTTTCGGATATGGTTTGGGAGCAAACTACGCCAGAAATCTGAAGCAAAACAATCTGGATGTGGATCTCGATATGTTCCTGCAAGGAATGAAAGACTACCTGAGCGGTGAGTCTTTGATGAGTGATCAGGAAATCCAGTCGACAACCAAAGAGGTGGGCGACGTTGTCCGAGCACAAAGGAATGCTGAGCAGGAAAAGGTGGCTCAAAAAAACGCTGCTGAGGGTGAGTCATTTCTGGAAGCAAACAAAACCAAAGAAGGTGTAAAGACCTTGGGCAGTGGCATGCAATATAAAGTCGTCCATGCAGGTGACGGCCCAATCCCCACCGCATCAGACAAGGTGCGGGTCCATTACAAAGGAACCTTCATTGATGGCAAGGAATTTGACAGTTCTTACAAACGCAACAAGCCGGCAACCTTCAATGTTACCGGCGTCATTAAAGGTTGGACCGAAGCTTTACAACTAATGAAAGTAGGATCCAAGTGGCAACTTTTTATTCCATCAGATCTGGCTTATGGAAACGGCGGTAACCGCAGCATACCCCCTAATTCCACGCTTTTGTTTGAAGTAGAGTTACTTGGCATCGAAGAAACTCCAAAACCAAAAAAAGCGGCTCCCATCACTAGCGATATCATTAAGGTTCCTTCAGCTGAAGAGCTCAAAAATGGAGCCAAGATTGAAGTCATCAAAAAAGATAAAGTGGATGAATATATAAAGAAAAACAACGATTCACCCACTCCCAAGAGCGAAAAATAAGATTTGGGAATTCCAATCATTTCAGTGTATGAGCCGCAGGATTTAATTCCTGCGGCTTTTTTGCGAAATATGAGACTTCTCTTTGGTCCATGACCGCTCTCCATTACCGATTCCTGGAAGTATATTTGATTGTTTGTTGGACAAAATGATGGCTGGGAGTGCTTGACACCCCAATATCTGGTATATTAAAAATTTAGGCATACAGTTTGCTGTGGATTTATGGCATGAAGTGTCCAAAATGTAATTGTCTTGATGACAAAGTTGTGGATTCCAGGTCTTCCAAGGAAGGAGCTGTGATTCGTCGGCGCCGTCAATGTTTGGATTGCGGGCATCGATTTACAACTTACGAAGAGGTGGAACGAGAGATCCTCATGGTAATCAAACGTGATGGACGAAGGGAACTCTTTGGCAAAGAAAAACTTGCTGCAGGACTGTATCGAGCATGTGAAAAACGTCCTGTCAGTCAGCAGCTCGTCCAGGAGCTCATCGACCGCATCTACAACAGCATCATGGATGAATATGAACGTGAGGTTCCCAGCATGGTCATTGGAGAACGAATCATGAACGGGCTTCGAGTCGTCGATCAAGTTGCCTATGTTAGATTTGCGAGCGTATATCGTCGATTTGCAGAAGCGACAGAATTTGTTCACGAAGTTCAAAAATTGGAAATTAGATAATGATTCAGCTCAACCCCGATTGTGTTGTTCTGGAACTTGAAGGTGGAAATAACCTTCCTTGTTCGGTGGAATTGATGACAGTGGAACTCCTTGGTGAGACCTCTTCATGGATGGATCCCGAAATTCTGAAGAATATCAATCATGGGGTCATCGTTTACCTTCGGGATGAGCTCGGAAAACAATTGGTTTCCTTTGAAGAATTTGCGGAGGTCCTGAAGCAAGTCCTCAAAGGTTTCGGATTTGATCTGGCTTTACCGCAATCCGAGGTAGTAGCATCCGCCAGGGTCGAAAAAAAGGATATCGCAGATTGGTTGGGACGCAAAGATCATGGATTTGAACTCATGATGTTTCAATGCTTACGCAATGAGCTATCCAGAACATTGGCCAATGAACCCCCTTGCGTGCTTTGGATCCACGGTTTGAGAGCATATGTGAAAAACCAACTTGGCGCTCGGCGATGGAGCAGAAAATGTCAGGACTTGAATGATCAACTGATAGAATTCATCAGAGAATGTTTTGACCGTAATGTCCATTCCGATTGCTCATTAGTGGTGCATGCATAAAATTGCCAATCAGCATGACTTTGTTTGAAAAAATCATTCAGCGTCACATCCCCGCTGACATAGTCTTCGAGGACGATCAAGTGCTGGCGTTCAAAGACATCAATCCTGCCGCACCTACGCATGTGCTTGTCATCCCTAAGAGGCCAATCTCGCGTATTGACGCAGCAAACGCTGAAGATCAATCCTTGATAGGCCATCTGATGCTGAAAGCAGCCGAGATTGCTCGAGAGTTAAAACTGGAGAACGGATTTCGATTGGTGATCAATAATGGGCCAGACGGTGGAGAATCTGTTCCACATTTGCATTGCCACATTCTGGGCGGACGAGCCTTGCAATGGCCCCCCGGTTGAAATGACCATAGCCAATCAAATCACTATCCTTCGCATATTGATCGTTCCAGCCTTCATTGTGGATGTATTGTATTATGTGCACGGAGGAAATGAATGGCTGAGATTTGGTGCTCTGGGATTATTTGGTCTGGCCGCGTTAAGCGATGCTGTTGACGGTTTTATCGCTAGAAAATACAATCAGATCAGTGAACTCGGAACGGTCCTTGACCCTCTGGCGGACAAGATGTTACTGGTTTCCGGATTCATTCTACTGAGCCTCGATAACGATCCTTACCTGTCCAGCATCCCCATCTGGCTGACAGCATTGATACTCAGCCGGGATGTATTGCTCATTCTGGGAATTATACTCATCCACTACACCTTCGGTAAGATCAAGGTAAAGCCCAGACTAGCTGGAAAATGCGCAACCGTCCTCCAAATGGTAATCATTCTGACTGTCCTTGCAAAATTGCCTCAGGAGTTTTTAAACATCCTGATCTTGGGCGCGGGTTTTTGTACAGGCCTTTCGGGCGTCCTTTATTTCTGGGATGGCACACGGCAACTTGGTGCCCACCCCTCCAGTTCTCCTATACAGACAAAGCTGGATGAATGATCATGCTTTTTGACAATTTGGACAAAAGTAAGTACTTCGCTGAGAAATCATGATTCTCTCAACAAGGCATTTGCAGACCCGGCAAGGCTTAGCTTCACGATCATAAACTCGAAACCTTTCTTGAATTAGTTGACTGGCTCGATTCGAACGTCCGAAATAGAAAAACCCATCACCCGCTCCCGCGCCTTGCAGGTTCAACTCCGATTGCTCTCCTATTTTCAAGGCAGACTTCAGTGTTCGGCGGATACACTGACAGAGTTTTTTCAACGCGTTGGAGTTGATTTGCCCTACCGGAAGCAGCGGATGAAGACCTGCAGCATGCAACACTTCACAAACGTAAATGTTACCAAGCCCCGCAACACATGCTTGATTCATGAGCATATCCTTTATTTTGGCTTTTCGCGTGCTGAATTTATGACCTAAGTATCTGGCATGAAAAGAGGAAGAATCCATGGGCTCAGGACCAAGCCGATCGATGCAAGAAAGATCCAGTGACCATCTCCCGAAAGTCCGGGGGTCAACATAGCATAACTGCCCTTTATCGCATTCCACATGCAGAGCCAGATGAGGAAATGAATCGATCGCATCCGTTTTTTTCAAACTGAATAGGCGGCCTGTCATCCCCAGATGAATAAGAATTTTATTCGAGCCAGACTCCGAATTCAGGAGGAGGATAAGATATTTCCCTCTCCGGTGGATACCCAATATCTGACAGCCTTGAATAACTTTTTCCAATTCACCGGCTGCATCAGGCCTCACAATCCTTTTCTTGTAGACCTTCACTCGTTGAACCTGATAACCAACAATGCGGGGCTCAAGATGCCTGCGCAGTATTTCAACTTCTGGTAATTCAGGCATAATGGAAAGAATCAGTAGCGGTATGGATCTGGCATGGAGAACGCATTGGGCAAATGCCGCAGCTCGGATATTAGCTCGTCATCATTCAACAATACCTCAACGATATCGAATCGAACTTGGCATTTCGGAAAATTCAGTTGTTTGAGATAATCCATGGCCGCTTGGCATATCAGGTTGCGCTTGCGTGCATTGACAGCGGCTGCAGGCCGAGACCATTGTCCCTCTGAGCGAGTTTTGACCTCGACAAAAATCATGCATTGATTCTGCCTGAAAATGAGATCGATTTCGCCACGACCCGAGGAATAATTTCGAGCTAGAAGCTTTAATCCGCGTTGACATAAATGACGCTCGGCAACCTTCTCGCCCTGTTTTCCCTTTCGTAAATGATCAGGCTGCTGAACATCAAAGAAAACAGATCGAATTTTCTGAATCAGTGTCCCCATGAAAAAACCGTTTGTTGCTGACGAAGATTTCTCAGGAAACTGTCCCGATGCAACGGACAAGGTCCATGGGCCAATATTGCCTCACGATGAGCACGCGTCCCATAGCCTTTGTGCTTGGCAAAATCATATTCAGGATAAATAGCATCCCATTGAACCATGAGACGATCTCGGTACTCCTTGGCTAGGATACTGGCCGCAGCAATGGAATAACTTTTTGAGTCTCCTTTGATTATGGCGGTGTGCGGAATAGATAATCCATTGACCGGAAGGCCGTCTACGAGAGCATGGTCTACAACAGGATCCCTCACAAGCAGGGCAGCTTTGTTCATTGCTTTGTGAGTTGCTTTGAGGACATTGATGCGGTCTATCTCTTCGGCATCAATTTTTGCAATACCAAACTTGATCATAGAATGATGAGTCATTCGCTCAAACAAATCATATCGTTTTTTGGGGCTACATTTTTTGGAATCATGGATACCGCTCAAATCCGGAGGTAATCCCACTCGATACCATTCAGCAGGCAAAATCACAGCAGCGGCCACAACAGGACCGGCAAGAGGACCTCTTCCAGCTTCGTCGATACCTAACAGAAAATGAAAACCCCGCGAACCCAGAGACTTTTCCCAAAAAAATAAATCATCAGAGTGATCGATCGTGTCTTTGGGGCGATTGATCATGGTTGGGATAAAAATTCGATGATATCGCGCAGTTCTCGATGAGTCATGATTTCTCCCAATCCTTCCGGCATGAGCGATAGGGTAGATTGCCGACTTTCAATTTGGTCCTTTGATATTTCATGCCGTTGACCATCTGCTGAAAAAACGACCAAATGGTTTGCCTTTTCCTCATGTAGCACGCCACTGATCGATTCACCATCAATCAAGTCAACCATGACCGCATCATAACCCTCGGCAATTTGACGATTGGGATAAATGATGGATTCCAGAATCTGCTCACGAGTCAAAGGCTTGCTTGAGTCACGAAGTACGGGCCCCACCTTACCGCCCTGCTTTCCCAAGGCATGACACCGCATGCAACCGAAGTCCTGCCGCTCTTGAAAAAGAGTCCGGCCTTGACTGGCATTTCCACCTTTCAGTGTGAGTCGATAGGCAGCCAACGAATCATCAATTGGTAAGGATTCGTGGTAGATCTTTAACTTTTGGCGAATGATTTCTGATTTCGAGCTAGCTGCAACTTCAACCAGTTCCAAGGTCAATGAAGAATTCAGGGAACCATCCAACAACTGACTCATTAACTGATCCAACAAAGCAATGGCTTCTGGCGATTTCAGGGAAGCAATGCCTTTGATGGCAGCTTGCCGGACCTGGACGCTATTTTTTGTTAGATCAATCTTGAATAGTTTGAGCGCGTCTTCGGGCTTGAGTTTGGATTGATGTCGCACGGCCGCAGCATAGATGACATCAGACTCACTCGCTCGCGCCATGGTCAAAGCCTCGATCAGGCGCGGACTTTCAAGGCTGGCGAGCGCATCAACAGCATCAACGATGACACTATCTTCATTTTCCTCGCTTTGAACTAACTGGATCAATAGTTCACTCTCATCCTTTAAATCCAAAGCAACCATCGCGCCGATGCTAGCCCGTTTAACAGAATCAGGAACATCATTCAGAAGCTTGCCCAATGCCAGGCGTAGAGGAACAGCTGCAGACCGAAAATCTCTTGGCTGCTGAGGTCTCCATAATCCAGTTATAGAATCTCGTCTGGGAGGGTTCGCCCATTTGGCTAACATGAGGATCGCCTGCACTCTCAATGTTTCTTTAGCTCCTTCATCTTGGGCAAATGAAATCAAATAGGCTGCATTTTCAGTATTGCCCAAACGGTATTGAGCATTGATGGCACGTGACAAGGCGGGTTCGGGCAGATTGGCACGCTGAATCAACTGGGCCAATTGCTGCTGGGCCCCTTCAATGGGTACATCGTTGATGGCGCGTGCAGCCTCTACAACAATGTCATGATTCTTGTCTTTGAGAAACACGGAAATTTCCTGACGCTCTAATCGGCGCAGCGCAAGCACGGCTCCCAGTCGAATATCGTCGCTCTCATTTCCAGCTGCTTCCACCAGTCCGGCCAGGTCATTGATTTGCATCAGTGCCATGACACAGGCATGTTGAAGATATTTATCCTGCCCCCTGTTATCAGAAAGCACATTGAATACGGGTGCATTTTGTCTGAGGTTGACCAATGTTTTGGTATCTTCACTGTGCTGCACTTCTTGAAATCCTACTTCCAGAGTTTTCCAAAGCCACTTGATCCCAAAAAAACGTATCCGCAGGTTTGGATCTTGCATCAATTTCAGGTAATCGCTGTAGTAACCCACGACCCCCCTGTCTGCAAGCACTCTGGCTGATTGACTGACAATTTCGGGTTCGGAGTCATATAATAATCCTTTCAAAATTTCCGCGGTGTCACGATATTCCGGAACCAGTTGCCCCAATCCCCAAATCGCGTGTAAACGCGCTGTTTGATCTTGATTACGATCCTGTGCCACACGTGTTAGCTCATCTAATGCACTTACGTTGAAAGCACCACTAAGCACTTTCACTACGGAAGAAGTCGGTGGTTCATATCGGCGCACCAGCTCAAATTGAGCCTCTTGACGCACGCGCATGTCTGGGTGAGATAATATGGGGCCAAGTTCCTTGATGGATAATTTTTTGAGTCCACCATCCAAAAGAGCATTGAAGGCGTTATCTTCCCTCGAGTCCATCTCTGAACTGCTTACCCTGAATATGCGCCCTTTCCCGGTTTTTTCCCAACCTTGTATCCAGTCTGCAACGTAGATGCCAGGTTTGGGTCCAAAAGTCACATCGACGGGCGACAATCCCCAAAGGAGCTTACCGTTCATGTGATCAAGTCTGTTGTCCTCAAGGTATTCCTGATCATGTTGAATTTGAAAACTGGCGCCATATGGAGCCACTTTGAAGTAACGAATGCCGCCCGGAAAATCCGCTAGGAAAAAATGATCCTTGAACATCTCGGGCATTCCAGTGCCTGGATAAAATGCGAATCCGGCCGGACCGTGACCCACATAAGCGATGGGGGGAATCAGGTAATTGCCCTCATTCGTCTCCCCGGTTTCCCAAAGATGCTCATTTTTCCAGGGACCCATGTTAGCCAGCCACTGCCAGCCCAGGCGCCAACCACTGTCTCCACCCTCGACCAGATAGACCAAACGAGCCTTGTCTCCTCCGTCACCATTGTTGTCAACCGTCCATAGATTGCCCCGGGCATCAAAAGCCAACTCCTGAGGATTACGGAGACCGTAGGCAAACACTTCGAGATCGGATCCGTCAGGTTGACATCGAAACACCGCTCCAGTATGCGGCAAGTCTACCAAGGTTTTCCCGTCCTGATCAACACGCGTACCTCGATCGGCAATCGAGAAGTAGATACGTCCATCGGGCCCCATAATGAGTCCATGCATATCATGCCCACCATAGGCAATGTGCACCCCAAAGCCGTGATGGAGGATTGAACGTTGATCCGCCGATCCATCATCGTTGGAGTCTTCCAATTGCCATAGATCGGGCACACACGTGAACCAGACTTTATTGTCCCTAACCAAAAGGCCCGCGGCTACGCCGGAAACAAGCGTGTTGAATCCGTCCGCAAATACCCTGGATGTCTCTGCTTTGCCATCCTGATTCGTATCCTCCAGCAGAACGATGCGTTCGGATTCTTCCTCAAGATCCCTCCAGTCAAAAACTCCATCCTTGTTGCGATCGACAATAAATTTTTTCGGTATGGCAGGATTGCCGGCGGACAGATTTTCTTTCAAAAACTGAGCTCGATCTTCAACCGTGCTGAAGGAAAAATCGGCATCCAGCCAATCTGGAAATCGCCTGATGTCATATACAGAAGTACGCCGCCGGTGAGACTCAACCACATAACATCTCCCCTTGGCATCGAAAGCTAGACTGACAGGGTTTGCCAGAAGGGGTTCCGAGGCATAAATGTCCAAGTTGAAACCGGGTGAGACACTGAAATTGGATGCGGCTTCGACAGCCTCAGTGGACGCCCCAGATGTCGTGACGACCGAACTGGATGGTGACTGCCCCAGCAACAAAGATGCGACAGTCAGAATGGCAAGACCAATGATAGGAAATAAAATCGGTTCAACTCGTGGTTTCAGAAATAGCATATAATAATACTCTTCGCAGCATTTCTAACACCGAGTAAGAGCAAGATCAAGGGCTCTCAAGTTGTGGAATGGATAAATAAACATGTTCGGTGACTCCATTCCATCATCACGCAGTGGAGTCGAGTGCAAGGTCCGCCATGCAGGGCATCGTATGAATTGTTTGAAGTTGATTAGCATGCATTGAAAATTTACTGCCTGTATCCTGGACTTTGACCTTGGCCCTAAGGCCTTGCTTAAACTCAAGTGAATCTTTTAGTGTTTGTCGTATGCGATTCCCTTTAGAGAAATGGATCATTGTACTGACAGTCGTGTTCCTGTGGACCCATTCAGGTACCTGCGTCGGGCAACCATTGCTGATTAATTATGATGAAGCGAAGATTCCAGCTTACAATCTACCCGACCCCCTGATAGCCGAAAACGGATTGCTTGTTCAGACCCCTTCCGCCTGGAATCAAATACGTCGGCCTGAACTTTTGTCTCTTTTCAGCCGAGAAATGTTCGGTGCTTTCCCTGATCGACAGGTGAAAATGGAATTTGAGGTCACCTCCGACGTAACGGATGCACTCGACGGTTTGGCGCGGCGCAAAGAGGTGACGATTCGTTTGAGCGGTAAAGACGATAAGAAAAGCGCTGAAGTCAAAATCCTGCTCTACCTCCCAGCAAAAATAAAGAATAACATACCCGTGTTTCTAGGATATAACTTTTATGGCAACCATAGTATTCAGGATGATCCCGGTATCACTCTGTCCACTTCGTGGATGCGGAACAGCAGTAAGAATGGGGTCAAAGAGAACAGAGCAACGGAAGCCTCCAGGGGTACGAGCTCGGAAAGATGGCCGGTCAAAATGATTGTTAAACGTGGCTATGGACTCGTAACGGCCTATTATGGCGATGTGGATCCAGATTTTCATGACGGCTGGCAAAACGGCGTGCATCCCCTGTTCTACAGAGAATCGCAAAAAGCCCCGGAGCCGCACCAGTGGGGATCGATTGCCGCATGGGCCTGGGGTTTGAGCCGAATCATGGATTATCTGGAAACGGACGCTCTTGTCGCCCAGAACAAAGTGACGGTGATGGGGCATTCCAGACTGGGAAAAACATCGCTTTGGGCAGGAGCAACGGACACTCGGTTTGCCATTGTTATTTCGAATAATTCAGGGTGTGGGGGTGCGGCATTGAGCCGGCGCGCTTTTGGGGAAACGTTAAGGCGCATCAACTCCTCTTTCCCTCATTGGTTTTGCGGAAATTTTGCCTACTACAACGACCGGGAATCCTTGCTCCCGATCGACCAACACCAATTGATTGCTCTGATGGCACCGCGCCCTGTTTATATTGCCAGCGCACAGGAAGATCGATGGGCAGACCCTAAAGGCGAGTTTCTGTCTGGCGTTCATGCGGACCCTGTTTATCGATTGCTGGGAAAAAACGGGATCTCTGAAACGGAAATGCCGGAGGTCAATCAACCCGTGGGTGACACCATCGGTTACCACATGCGCTCGGGTAAGCATAATGTGAAGGATTTTGACTGGCAACAATACCTCCAATTCGCTGATAGGCATCTCAAATAAACTACTGGTTTCAAGACAGCCAATAAAGCCCAAGCCCTTATTGGCCGTGGGCTTTATCGCTTTTGGATTGTTTTGGCATGATTTTAGCTCCATTTTAATTTGGTTCTCCTTGATTTCTCGTCGTGAAAGATTGGAGCACAATGAAAGATATGAATTGCCGTATGAAAAGCACGCCCACCAAGTCAACCAAGAGAGCTTATCTCATGATTTTTCATCCTGGATGGTTCTTGTTGATGTTGAACATGCTAAGCGCACCTTTGCTGCGGGGGGAGCAAATGGTCATCAGTGAGGTCATGTATCACCCTCGGGGAGACAAACCGGAATACATTGAATTTTACAACCAAACGCCCACTCCTCTCGATATGGCAGATTGGGAATTGCGCGGGGGCATCCATTTTGATTTCCCCTCCTTTGATCCCGATCTCGCTGAAGACGGATTTGCTAAAGCTTGGGAAAGGTTCGTGGTCAGCAATGTTTCGCCAGGCGAATTGCGCGCGCACTACGGCATCCCTCAATCGGTCCGGGTTTTCGGCCCGTGGTCAGGAGATCTTTCAGATGCTGAAGACACCATCATACTCAAGGATAAAAACGAAGTCGTATTGGTTCGCTTGGATTATGAGGATGATGGGCGCTGGCCATTAGCAGCCGATGGACTGGGCCATGCCCTCGTTTTGAGTAGTGGAGATCAATCGGTCAATGACTGGCGCGCCTGGAAGGCAAGTGAACGTCCGGACGGCACACCCGGGACGGAGCCCATCCAGGGAGCTGAAACACCTGTCGATTCTCCAGAGCTGGATTTAACTCAGGGAATTGTCCTTGTCGACTTTGGAGATAAATGGCGTTTTCATGATGCTAATGAGAACTTGGGAACTTCCTGGCGAAGAGTGGGTTTCGATGACACCTCCTGGAAGGAAGGCTCGGGTTTATTTGGCTTTGAAAATTCTGCGCTGCCTGATCCCGGCATTCAAACCCCGCTCAATGACGAAGATCAATTGACTTATTACTTCCGAAAATCGTTCCAATTCCAAGGAGACCCGAGAGGTGCCTCGCTGAATTTGGATATGATTTTGGACGATGGAGCAGTGGTATATCTCAACGGCACAGAGGTCGGACGCATCCGCATGCCAAACGGGACCATTACTTTTACCACAACCTCTGCTGGGGGAGCGGTTACGAACGCAACGCTGGAAGAAGATTTGCTTCAACCTGCAGGCAATCTCTTGAGATCTGGCACCAATGAGTTGGCGGTTGAATTACATCAGACCAACACCACTTCCTCTGATGCCGTGTTCGGAGCTCGCCTGCGATTAACCACTTCCTCGAGGTCCTCCGTCGTCATCAATGAAGTACTGCCCATGCCTGGGGATACAGGGTTCATCGAAATCTATAATCCCCTTCCTGTTGCCGTCTCTCTGAAAGGTTATTTCATCAGTGATGACCCAGGCCGACTGGATAAGGCAATGATTACCGAGGATTTGACGGTGGCTCCCAGAGGATTTCAGTCCATATCGTATAGCGACATTCCTCTTAGCGCCAAGACGGGAACGATTGTCTACCTGACCGAACCTGATGGCAATTCTCCAGTCTCAGCCCTCAGTGCAAATATCTCTCGCGATGGCAGATCCATCGGTCGCAAGCCAGATGGTGGAACAGAGTGGTTCTCATTCACCTCACCCACACCAAACGGTCCAAATGGCAGTGATGGCGCCAGACCTGCCATTCATATCAATGAGGTACATTATGCGGAGGAAGGAGCAATCGAGTGGGTAGAATTATGGAATGGAGGGAATAGTGAAATCAGAGCTCGTTCACTCCGGTTGGCCGAGGGTGATCGGTGGAATGATTCAATCGAGATTGCCGATGCCATTCCAGGTAAAGGATACCTCAAAGTGGAAGCGCCTTTTAAGGTCGGCAGGGGCAAACATATTTTGTCCGTGATTAATTCCAGAGATGAAGTCCTGAATTCTCATCGATTCGATAGCCCCGGACTGGGGTTGACCTGGCAGGTCTTTCCAAAAGGCAGCAACGAATGGTATGCCACCGCGGATTCAACCCCTTCTGCGCTCAATACACCTTTCATTCATGATCAGATTGTGATCAATGAAATCATGTTCGACCCGCCATCCAATCAGGTGCGCGCGGAATACATTGAAATTCTGAATCGAAGCAAACAAACCGTCGATCTTTCCGGATGGAGATTCACGGAAGGCGTCAATTTTGTTTTTCCTTTGGATACTCAATTGAAAGCGGGCGACTTTCTAGTCATCGCAGCAGACCTCGATTGGCTGACAGATGTTCATGGTAAGATCTCGGCACTCGGCAATTATTCAGGTCGCCTCAGCAATAATGGCGAACTCCTTCGTTTGGAGGATCAGTGGGGTAATCTCGCTGACGAAGTAGATTATCGTGTAGGAGGCGAATGGCCGGAAATTTCAAATGGTGGTGGCAGCAGCCTTGAGCTAACGCACCCGAACACTGACAACAACTTTGGTTCAGCATGGCAGGCGAGTGATGAATCCTCCAAATCTAAATGGCAAACCTATCGATATCAGGGGCGATACGCTCAGAGAGATTCCAGTGGAAGCACAAGCGATTACAAAGAAATCTACTTCCATCTTGTCAACGATGGTCATGTGATGCTCAAGGACGTGAACTTTCGCAGGACTAGAGACGGGATCAATCTCATCAAAACCGGGAATGTCATGTCCACCAATAATCGAAGCGCAACAGGATGGCTGGCTCAAGGCAATCATTGGAAAACGCGCATCGATGGTAACGGAAACTTGAATGTCATTTCAGATGGGCGCGGCGACAATCGAGCTAACCGAGTAGAAATCGATATCACTGATATCCGTCGCAATGACGACTGTGAAATTCAATTTCAGGCGAGGTGGAAAGCAGGTTCTTCGAGACTGATTTTTTCTACTTGGGATCATAGTATCGCAAACAGTTTCTTGATACCCATTCCTGAAGACCTGGGCACGCCAGGCGCACGCAACTCAAGAGCAAGGTCTAACGCACCCGCCCAGATTGCAAGACTCAATCATTCGCCTGCAGTTCCCACGACGCGCGATGATGTCGCGATCAGTGCAGACGTGGTATCCACTGAACCGCTCGACTATGTCCGCGTATATCACCGCAGGGATAATTCCAACAACAATGGAAGTTGGAGTTTTGAGGAGATGCATGATGACGGTGCCGCCGGTGGCGATCTGGCAGACGCAGACGGACGTTTCACCGGACTGGTGACAACCCACAAACAAAATCGGGCAATCGTCCAGTTTTATGTCGAAGCCAGGACCCAGTCTGGAAATATCATCAGACTCCCACGCAATGCTCCCGAGTTGCCTGGGCTGTACATCGTGGATACAAGGTCACCCAACACTGATCTAAGAACCATGCGGTTTGTTGTTTCGGCTTTTGACATGGGAGCTATTTCAAGCGGTGAATCTCGAAAATACAATTACAAGTTCCCAAGGCTGGCAAACCATTATTTTAACTCCACGTTTATTTCCAACGAAGAGGATATCTACTACAACGCCAGCATCAGACATACCGGCAGCCCATGGACACGCGGCAACAATCTGGATCGAGCCAAGTTCAAGGTCACTCAAGACCGCCCATTCAGGGGAAGGGTCAAACATCGTTGGGACAATGACGCATCCAATAGCGGAAGGCGACACCACAACCGTATCACGCGTTACATGCTTTATTTACTCGGTCACCCGGTCAATGAGAATGAGTTCGTTCAGGTAATGATCAATGCCGGCAGCCCTCAATTGCGGGAAGATACGGAACCCGTGGGCAATGAGTTTTTGGATCGTAATTTTGAATCTGGAGCTGATGGGGAACTCTACCGTATCGACGACGAATGGTGGTTTCGGGATAGTTGGGACAGAAAGAATCGCGATGCGTCGTGGAATTATAAGAATACCGACAATCCAGGCAATTATCGAACGGAATGGATGAAACGGACGCTGGAAACAGAAGATGATTTCACCGCTCTCATTAATTTATTTCAGACAGCCTCAGGATCATACAGTCAGGCTCAAATCGAACGACTTGCAGACCCCGATGCAATTATGAAAATGTTCGTCGTACGTGGTTATATTGACGATTGGGATTCCATTTCATTGCGCCGAGGAAAAAATGGATACATGTATCGCAGGGCTACGGACGGAAAATTTCAGTTTATTCACTGGGACAGCGATCTGACTTTTGGCAACTCGGGTGCAAATTTTTACCAAGGCTTACCTGGCGTGAACACCTACATTCGAAAAGATTACAATTTACGGAAGTTCAACTATTACATGACCGAGCTCCTTGAAAAATATACCAAGGACTCGCCTCGAATGCTGGCCTGGCTGGATCTGGAAGAAGATGCCAGCCGAAGTTATTCCATCAATGAGCGCACCTACACTAATTGGTTCAATGCCCGTGAGGGAAGAGGGTTCAACTTGATGAGACGTTACAATAATGCTTCCTTCAAAATAAGCACTGGAAACGGAGAAAACATCACAACCGCAAGTGAATCACTGGAAATCAAAGGCCAATCGGCTCCCGGTGTTCACAGAGTTGTCGTAGAAGGACAACCTCAAGCCTCTTTCAAAATGGATGGGATGATGAATTGGACGGTATCCGCTCTCAACTTGAAAAAGGGGGAAAATCAACTCAAGTTACACGGATTGGATCAATGGGGTGAGGTTCGAGAAACTGCCGAATTCACCGTTAATAAAACAAACAACGCAAAACCGACCATCGCAATTGAGGCGCGCCCTGCATCTTGGAATGTGAATACAGATCAAACTTTGCGTCTGGATGTGGGGGCAAGTTTTGATCCTGAGGGAGACACACTTGATTTCAGCTGGGGATCCCCTGCCGATGGAATCGAACTTATTCCAGATCCATCAAATCAGGCCTCTGCCCGATTTGCGGGGCCAGGGTGGTATGATATTGAGGTTACGACGGAGGACAGTCATGGAAATATGGCAACGTCCACTCGTCAGGCATCTGTTTTTGGCAGGCATGGATTCAGTGATTTCAGCGCATTACGGCTCGATCCATGGTGGACGATTGAGCAAGGTAAAATGGCAGACAATCAACCCGAGGGAGTATGGTTTTCATTAGAGGATAAACCTGGCCATTTAACGATCAGTATGAATGGCCATGAAGCTCATCCATGGAAACAGAATCAACCAAATTTTCCCTTTATTTCGAGAAGCATTCCGAAAAAAACGGATTGGTCACTCCATGCAAAAATTGCACTCGACTCCAATCTCGACCAGAACTTCTGGACAGGCTTGATGGCTATTGTCCAGGAGAATGGCCAGGATGTTTATTACGGCATCGGATTGGAGGGTGGAGACCGGCTAAAAGTTGCCAGAAAAACCAAAAACGGTTCCATTTTGACCATCGGACGTATCAATCTCGATATTCCTGAAGCAACCATGCGCATTCGCAGGTCAGAAAATACACTTCGTTTCGAAACAGGAAAATCGGGTGAATGGCAAACCATCACAACCAAGAATTTACCGACCAATGCAAGCGCATCCAAAGGAGGGGTTTTCATGAGTGCAGAACAAGCAGTAAGCGCAGATGCAAATGTAGATTTTGCAGTGCTTGTGGATCCCGCCCTGACGAGTGACCTTGTGTTGGCAGTTCGCCCAACAGAAATAATGTATCACCCGGCAGACGCGTCAGGTGTCGAATTTATCGAGCTGACAAACGTCGGCGAAAACACCCTCGATCTGGCTGGCGGGGAATTCATCCAAGGTATTCGCTATCAGTTTGCACCTACCTCTTTGCAGCCTCAAGAGCGCATTGTCATTGCAGGAGATAGAAATGCGTTTCTGGCATTTTACGGGGAAGCTGATATTCGTCTCGCAGAAGGTTCTTTTGATGGACGATTGGCAGATGAAGGAGAACGAGTGACTTTCGTCGACGCGGATGGAAATGTTGTCTTTTCCGTAAATTACAACGATTCGGGTGATTGGCCCAAACGTGCGGACGGTTTTGGGAGTTCCCTTCAAGTCGTGAAACTTCGGGGTGACTTCAATAATCCCGACCATTGGACTGCAAGTCAGGAAGTGAATGGAACACCTGGTGTTGAGGGGCAAACCTCACCACAGGCCATCGTCATTAATGAGGTATTGACTCACACAGATCCCCCTTTTGAAGATGCGATTGAGCTTTATAATACCAGTGATGCTCCTGTGAATATTGGTCGGTGGTTCCTGAGTGATAATTCGAATAATTATGAGAAATATCAAATACCCGTAAATACGGTGATTGCTTCCAAAGGGTTTTATGTCGCCTATCAGCGAGACTTTTTTGCCTCCAACCCACGCGTCCCGTTTGCTTTGAACTCAGCTTTTGGTGATGAAGTTCACCTGACCCAAAGTGATGCAGAGGGCAATGCGATGGCTTTTGTGGATACCATCGCATTCCCGGCTGCAGAAAATGGGCGATCCATGGGGCGATTTCCGGATGGATCCGAGTCCATTCGCACTTTGGAATATCAGACATTTGGGACCCAATTGAGTAATTCAGATGCCCCGGAAAACCTGGATTTATTTGTTCTGGGCGCAGGAGCGCCAAACGCAGAACCATTTGTAGGCTCGGTCGCCGTGAGTCGCATCATGTATCATCCCACCTTTGGCAACGACGAATATTTTGAGCTGCGGAACTTGAAAAACCGTGAAGTAGCTTTGTTTGATCCAAACATCCCGCAAAACACCTGGCGTATCCGTGGTGGTGTTGATCTGGATTTACCCACAGGCATCATTATTCCTCCTCTGGGTCGATTGATTGTGACTGAGCTGGAACCTGATGTATACCGCTCAAAATACGAGATCTCCAATGCGGTGACCATCATGGGACCTTATGAGGGGAAACTTGATAATAATGGTGAAACCATTCGCTTGCTCAGGCCTGATTCACCCGTGATGGCTCCGGATCCAGATGCGGGTTTTGTGCCTTATTTGTATGTCGATGAAGTGAAATACAACAACGAACTCCCATGGCCTCGCGCGGCAGACGGATTGGGAGCCGGGCTCCAGCGAATCGATCTAAGAATAGATGGAAGTGATGCGGGTAATTGGACCTCGTTTCGACCCGGTGTTGGCACGAAGGACGATCTTGATGAAGACGGTATGTCCGACGTCTGGGAAAAATTATTTGGATTCGACCCCTCTGATGCATCCGATGCATTTCTCGATACGGATGGAGATGGTTCATTAAATATCGAGGAATTCCTGGCACAAACAGATCCAACAAATGCAGAAAGCACCCTCAGGCTGGACAGCTTGAGTTTAAGTGACGATGGAAATCAAGCCATTGTTAGATTTCAAGCGCAATCTGGCGTGACTTATGCGATTGAAACCACGGCTTTCATTCAAAGCAATGCTTGGAAGGAAATTGCTCGCACGACCCCTACCAGCGCGCCCGATCTGTTAGAAATATCATTGGATATCATAGAGCCTTTACATCAGTTCTACCGTTTGAAAGTCATCGAATAAGCATGCCGTCGGGCATTTGGTACGGATTGGCCATAGCATATCTTTGGCAGGTAAAACGCTATTGAATATTTTACCAGACCTGAGGGAAAGTAATGAAAACTGTTATGAAAATCAGTCTCTTCGTTGGCTGTATACTGGCGGCAGTTTGCCCCCTGAACACCCAAGGAGCGCTCCCTAATATTGTCATCCTTTATGCCGACGACCTTGGATACGGCGATGTGCAGTGTTACAACAAAGAGCACAGTCGAATTCCAACACCTCACATTGATCGTTTGGCAGGTGGTGGCATGCGGTTTACCGACGCACATTCTTCTTCAGGCGTATGCACACCTTCAAGATATACCCTGCTCACAGGTCGTTATCACTGGAGAACCAAACTGCAATCAGGCATCGTCGGTTTGTGGGGAAATCCCCTGATTGCTGAAGATCGATTGACCATCGGAAATCTTGCACAAAAGAAAAGATACCATACCGCCTGTATCGGCAAATGGCATTTAGGATGGGATTGGCCTATTGCAAATGACCAAGGCAAGACCATGCAACAATCATATCCCAAAAACGCCCAAGCAACATCCGAGCAACGTGAAGTATGGGCCTCTGTTTTTGGAACACCCATTGCTGGTGGACCCATTACTCGAGGATTTAATTTTTACTTTGGAACAGATGTTCCCAATTGGCCTCCCTACTGTTTCATTGAGAATGATCAAACAGTCGGGGTTCCATCCGAGTTTCTTGACGAAAAGCAACTCGCACGCAATCTCGCAAGCAAACAAGGCCCCGCACTCAGGGACTGGGATCTGGAAAACATCTTACCTGAACTCAAAAAACGTGCGGTGAATTACCTCACCGAACAAGCCAAGACACCGAATCCCTTCTTGCTCTACCTACCTTTTACCTCACCACACACACCTCTGTCAGTGAGTGCGGAATGGAAAGGAAAAAGCGGATTGGGTCCTTACGCCGATCTCGTGATGGAGACGGATGGTGTGGTTGGATCCATTCTCGATGCCCTCGATCAACATGGCTTGACTGAAAACACAATAGTCTTGTTCACGAGTGATAACGGGTGCGCCCACTACATCGATGTCCATCAACTTGAAGCAAAGGGTCATCATCCAAGCGGTCCACTGCGTGGATACAAATCTGACACCTGGGAAGGGGGACATCGTATCCCTTTCATCGTACGCTGGCCGGGAGTGATCGCACCTGATTGTGTAAGCAACGCATTGATTCATCAGGCAGATTTACTTGCAACAGTGGCTGAAATCATTGAAATCGATTTAAAGCCTCACGAGGGAGAGGATAGTTTCAGCTTGCTGTCATTATTAAAAGGTGACACGAAGGATTCACCCCGCAGCCATTCGGTAAGCTGTTCCATTAGAGGTGTCCCCAGCATTCGCCAGGGACACTGGAAACTCATCCCGGATGCTGGCTCTGGTGGATGGAGCAAAGGCGAAGTCACAACTGATTTGCAACTCTATCGGCTGGATGAGGACATAGGTGAAACTGAAAATCTTGCACCTGCATTCCCGGGAGAAATCGAGCAGATAAAAGAGATGTTCGAGACCCTGATCAACCGAGGGCGCAGTACTCCTGGACCTCGACAGAAGAATGATGTCGAGGTAAAGCGGTATCTGAATTGAGAAAAAACTCAATTTTGACTTTTTTGGTTACACGGCCTGTCTGCGTATGGATGATAGCTTTGCCCGGATTTACTCCTTCCTTGGAAAAGGCCGCAATCCCAAAAGCATTTCGGATTTCTGGGTCAGCGGTTTATCAGCAAAGCTTGTATCAGTATACTCAGCAAGGTGGCTCACTATATCGGAATAAACTGTCTGCCGGTCCTGACTCGTATCGATTTCAGCACACTTATTTTTGCTCCTGAAGTAATCAACAGCAGGCAACGTTTCTGCTTTGAAAGTATCAAATCGCAGTTTGATACTCTCTAGATTATCGTCACTTCTTCCGGTGAAGTTGGCGCGGCCAAGAATGCGCTGCTCAAGAACATCATACGGACACTCCAGATAAAGCATTTTGGGAAGCATGGATTCTTGACCAAAGATCTCGAACCATCCTTCCAAATTTTTCATGGATCGGGGAAATCCGTCGAGAAGGAAGTTATTCTTTCCTGTGGTTCGAGTCGCACACTCCATGGCATTCTTGAGCAAAGTCACGACGATATCGTTGGGTGCCAGTTTTCCAGCCTTGAGGCATTCCGCAATCATGTCCGCTTTCGTCCCACCCCTCTCAAGCTCGGCACGGAGCAGTTCCCCGATCGAAAGGTGTATCCAACCAAGTTGAGTCTCAGCCAGCTCACACATGGTCCCTTTGCCGCTGCCGGGTCCGCCTAGAACAAAGACAAGGTTGGGTTTTGGACACGGTTTTCTGGGATCAAAGTGATGAAGCACCACCTTTGGTGCGGGTGCCACACCCTTTTTATAGACATTCCACTCACGGTCAGTCGGCGGAAGTGGGTCTTCACAAGTAATTTCATAGGCGAGGTGACCATCCAGACGTGAAATCCTCCAGGATTGGTAAGTGTTGGAATATGAGAGAGAAGGACTTCTGGCTGAGGCCCCATCAGCACGATCCCAAGCCATCTTGCCATTCCAGTAACCGATGCTTGATAAGGTCCCGGATTCTGATTTGGTCGGAGCTGCCTTTGAGGGAACGAATAGCCCATCGACCTCCGGAAGACCAGATCCGGATACTTCAATGAAGAGTGTGTTGGTTTCTTGCTCGATTATTTCAACCATGATTTCTTTGATAATACCTGCTTTAGAATAGGCATCCTGGGAGTGCCCGCTCCGCACGATGTCATTCATATGGAAGACCGTATTGATGACGTCATTATTTAAACATCGCGATGAGCCCAGAGCTTCGGCTCTTCACGGGGTTGAGTCAATATCTCATCAGCATCCATTCATGAAGTGGAATCGAGGAGGTGGGCAATCAAGCGGGAACTTTTAGCCTGATAACTGGCCGTTACCAAAACAGATCGGGGCCTTCGCATAAAATCATCAAATTATAAATCAATTCGACAAGAGACAATCTCAATGAAATGTATTCGCCCTGATGCCTGTTGAAGATGACACTGGTTTATTTACCAGACGTGCTCGCAGGCAAAGCTGATCGCATCTGTGATAACAGGTTGTTATATAAATTTGGCACCGGCGCCAGTAAAACACGTCCCTTGCCACTGATCACATTAACCAGACCCTCTCCCGATGCCATGGAACTAAGAATGCCTTTTGCCGCTTTTTGAACAGAGTAATCCAGGTGCGCTTGTCTGGCTATGGCGAAGGAGCCATCCACAGTCAGTTTGTCATTATCCAAGTCAAGAATTTCAATTTTTCCAGGTGCTTGAACCAACACCTTTCCGGTTCCTTGAATTTTAGTTTGAAATAGCCCTTCTCCCCCGACAAGACCTGAGACAGCCTTGTTCCTGAATGCCCCTACTTCGACCGATCCATCAGAACAAAGGTATGCGCCTTTGTCCAAAATCCATGCTTCATCTTCCAAAATAAGTTCATGGTATTCTCCAAAGATAGGTGGACCGAAAAATATCTGACCCGACCCTTTGTAAGCAGGTTTAAAAACAGACTCCTTGGTGACCAAAGACTTCAGAAAACCTTTGGTTGATGGCATGGGGGTTGTCAGCTCAATATCACCCAACATGTAGTGCATTGCTCCGGCCTCAGCCCGTATGCTTTCACTCTGAATGGTTGCTTTCACCATTTTGAGTCCTTCTTTTTCGATTATTTCAAATGTGGCCATGTCAATAGATACTAGGAACTGAACCCTTTAGACTTCAAATAAGTTTCAGTTTTTAATTCCTATTTTCAAGTTATTTTCCAAAGGGTGCCCAGAGCATGATAGAATTTATTCATACCGAAAAATCGTTATGGCAGTTCAGAACTGGCGCAAGCAAGACACAGTTTGAGCTACGGTTCATGTTGAAAAATCCTTCACCTCTGATGCCATGGAGGTGAGCCCTCCTTTGGCAGAAGGAATGGTAGCCATAAACTCAATGCCATCAAATATATCATACGAGCCTCTTATCTCAGCATGAGCCTTTTCAATCTGAATGGATGCTTTCACCGTCTTAAGCTCCGCTTTCTCGATTAATTAAAATGTAGCCATATTGACTTGTTGATTCTTGGATTTTTGACACGAATGTGTTCAGGAGAAAAATGCTGCTGATGGCATTATAATGCGGAAAAATCATAAAACTACACTGCATGGATTCTTAAATTGAAAAGGTGGGGGCTGCTTGAAACTTGTTTTGGGGATCAATGGCTTCCCATGATGCCACTTCGCACTTCGTCTTCTTTACCAATGGATGATTGCCCCTCGGGGGTGTGTTTGATAGTTTTTCTATCATGCGAACGTTGATTCAATTTTTATGCTTTCTGATGACCGGGTGTTTTTTGAATGCTGCGGAACTATTCTTTGACCTTACTGACAAATCCAACGCTGGACTTCCCGCAGATTTCAAAAGTGTGCTGGGCGGACAAGGAAAACCAGGCAAGTGGATCATACGTGATGATGAAGTCCCAGGTTACTTCAAATCCTTTTCGGAAAAGGCACTCAACACAAATGTACGCCCTGTGCTTGCTCAAGTCTCGGAAGACTTGACCGATGAACATTTTCCAATGCTGATCTATACTGGACAGAACTTCAAAAATTTCACACTTAAGACAAAATTCAAACTGGTCACTGGAGTCATCGAAACCATGGCGGGTATTGTATTCCATTATCAGGACATCAATAACTATTATTATGTGCGCGCCAGTGGCGGTGGAAATACATTTGCGTTCTTTAAAGTCGTCGATGGACAAAGAGGAGAACCCGTGCGAGTCAAGGCCGACGTACCGGAAGGCCAGTGGCATACCATGAGCGTCACCACGGATGATTCTAAAATCCGTGTGACACTCAACGGAAAATCTATCTTACCTGAGCTGACCGATTACACTTTCACAGGGGGTAAAATAGGATTCTGGACGAAATCGGATGCTGTTTCCTATTTTGCAGATACTGAAATTCAATACCAGCCCATGGTCATTGCAGCCCAAAGAATGGTTGGGGAAATCATGAAAGCATTCCCCCGTCTATTGAATTTGAAACTTTTCGCACCGCGAAAGCAGGATGAGCCTGCCAAGGTCATCGCAGCAATGAACAGCTCGGATATCGGTGAAATGGAGAATGATTCCATCAGGGATGTGATCGCCAGAGGAAAAAAATATTATGCCAAAAACAAGAAAATGGTCACTGTCACTATCCCGGTCAAAGACCGAAATGGAGATCCAATCGCCGCCATTCGGGTCAGCATGAAATCGTTTCCCGGACAGACCCAGGCCAATACGTTTGCAAGAGCCATCCCCGTCGCAGAACATCTGCAACAGCGTGTGCTTTATCTCGAAGATTTCTATCGGTAAAATCTACATCTTTTCTGGAGCTGGACCCACTCGAACGCACCGAAATCCTGTGTGAGACATCGCTGAGTCAGGGGCAGATTTCATCCGCCACCAAAGACGATAGCCTTCGCAATAGAGATCGCTGCAGAGGTAGGATCCGCCTCGCATGATTTTTTTAGGCATACCTGGTTCATTTGGGTCATAACTCTGATTGGGGCCGGGTGGATTTTGGGATGGACTTTTGGCGTAGTAATCAGGCATGTACCAATCAAGACACCACTCCCATACATTACCCGCCATATCATAAAGTCCATGAGAATTGGGAGGATATTGACGTACTGGCGCCATTAGATAATGTCCATCGGCAACTGTATTTTGATTGGGGAAATCACCCTGCCAAACATTGGCATGCCACTGATCATTGGGTGTAACTTCATTTCCCCAGACATATTCATTCCCTGCAACACCACCCCGTGCGGCGTATTCCCATTCTGCTTCACTTGGTAATCTCTTTCCTGCCCATTGGGCGTATGCGACCGCATCTTCCCACGCCATCTGCACAACTGGATAATTACCCTTGCCTTGAATGTCCGAATCCGGGCCGGTTGGATGACGCCAGTTCGCGCCGGCTACATAGGTCCACCATGCATAATGATTCCGGAGGGACACCGGCTCTCCGGGTGGTATGAAAACAATACCTCCTGCCTTGAGCAAAGAAGGATCCACACCTGGAAACTGTGATGAATCTGGCCGACGTTCGGCAACCGTCACGTAACCCGTCTCCAGAACAAACTCGTTGAATTGATCATTGGTAACTTCAGTTGCATCCACCCAGAAACCGGAAATCTTAATTTCACGAACAGGTTTTTCATCGCCTTGCCCTGATTCGCTTCCCCGCAAGTAAGAACCTCCCGGAATCCATACCATGGTATTGGTCCATGAAGTGTCCAAGGCCTTGAGCGAAGGCAAGGCATCCTCAGAGGATGCTTTCACATCTCTTGACGGTTCTCCATCCGAGCCACAACCGCTCAGTGTGATCATGGCTGCGGTAGCCATGATCACGAGTTTGCTTGTCAGCAATATCTTGAGATACCGCTCAGATGGAGTCCTGTTGTTTTCGCTGGAATGCAATTCAAGCTGGGTGCATAGTGTCATGACCTTAAATCTTCCAATCAGTTCAGGGTTTCTGTCAACATACTTGTTGGCCTTGATCATGAATGTGGCTCAATGGGCGACCCGTTGCAACTGATCAGAGCACATTGCCATTCTATGTGGCAACGGCATCAGCTGACCAGACAGTAAGGATATGGCAGCCGGAGATTGGGCGCATGGTAAGGATCGTGCGCAACTACGAAACTGATTTATTTACCGTGGCTTATCATCCGTCCGGCAATTGGCTTGCTTCTGGTGCAGAGGACGGCACTGTTCGATATATCGACGCTCAGACGGACAAAATCCTTCAGGAGAAAAAAGCGCATGATGATTGGATCTATGCACTCGCGTTTCCAACTGATGGGACATTCATGGCCAGCGGAGATTGGTCAGGTAAAGTCGTTTTCCAGCGGTTCAATGAAAAGGGCATCGATTAAAAAAGGGGTGTTCCTCAGAGCACAAGCCCATTTACCCGGCAACCTCTTCCTGTTCCCCTCCGAGACGAATCATTTCCTCTGACAATTGATTCGCCAAAGCATCGCGCTGATCCGCAGTTATGTTGCGATCCACATAGACAGGCTCTCCCATATGAACGACACATTTGGCAAAAGGCATGGGTATCTGAAAAGAGTCCCAGGTGTTGAGCGTCCATTTCATGGACAAAACGTAGGAAACCGGAATCACAGGCTTTCCAGTCAGTTGAGCCAAACTGATCACTCCACTTTGCATTTTGTATTTGGGCCCCCTGGGTCCATCCGGTGTCAACGAAAGATCGTAACCTTTGCGAAGCAGGGTAATCAGTTCCTTCATGGCCTGTGATCCACGCCGGCTGGAAGAACCGCGCACAGCGTGCACTCCGTATGATTGGAGGATCACTGATAAAAAGGCCCCGTCATTGCTGGCACTTGCCAGCGCAGCTAAGCGTCTATCAGGATAACCCTTTGACAGATACCTCGTGAATACATTCAGACACAAGGCCAATCGATTGTGCCAGATACAAAAAATTGCCGGAGATAAATCCTTGGCTGATGCAGGGTCATTGAAGCTGAAGCGAATGGTCGAGGATAATCCCTTGATGAGAAAACTAGCCACCTTGCCAAGCACCACATCTTTAACTTTGGGTTGTTGTGGCGGACGCTTGTTCTTGGAGATGGATGAAGGTTCTTGCATGCTTTATTGAAGAACGCAGTTGGTTTTACTGCTGGAGACCCGCACGGACTAGGCGATCCAATTCCACATCATCACCAAGCACCGCCTGTGCCGCCTTGATGCGCTTCAATGCTTCCTGCTGCTTATAACCCAACGAGATGAGAGCGGCAACCGCATCGCTTACCTTTTCTTCTCCAGTGCTGGCACCACGCTCCTCACTTTTCGCTTCCCAATCTCCTGCTTTGCCGACTTTGTCTTTGAGTTCGACAATGATCCGTTCTGCAGTTTTCTTACCTAATCCGGGGATACGGGACAAAGCCTTGGTGTCGTTGTTGGCCACCGCGCCTCGAAACATGGTGGGCGTCATTCCGCTCAGAAGGCTCATGGCAATCTTGGGGCCGATACCACTGACCGTCTGTACCAGGAGACGAAATAACTCGCGCTCGTTCTGCGACATGAAACCATAAAGGATGTGCGCATCTTCACGAATGGCGAGGTGCGTCAGAATGGTAAAAGACTTGCCAGGCTCAGGAAGCCGATCATAGGAGGAGACGGGTATCTGAATATGGTAACCGACGCCATTCACATCCATGATGACGTAAGTAGGTTGAGCTTCTACCAGTTTACCTTGCAAATAGGCGATCATAAATCATTCAACATTCAGGACGTTCAAATCTGTTTCGGCAAAGTGCCAATGCGACGTCGGCTTTCCTGTGAAAAAGCAAGCGCCAGAGCAAGAGCATCGGCGGCGTCGGCCTGTGGCACTTCCTCGAGTTTCAACATACGTTGAACCATTTTTGCGACCGCAATTTTTTGAGCATTTCCATAACCCACAATCGCTAGTTTCACCTTGCGTGGCGCCAGTTCAAAGATATCCAAACCAAAACTAGCAGCCGCCACCATAGCCGCACCACGAGCTTCCCCCATCACCAATGCGGTGCGGTAGTTTTGAGCATAGAACAAACCTTCGATCGCACAGGCGGTGGGTTGATGTTTCAATATAACCTCACGCAGCGATTCATGAATGTGAGCCAGACAGCGGCTGACTTTCCAGGAGGTCGGACACTTGATGGTTCCATGATTCAGCGCTTCCGCTTGTTCACTTACCTGCTGAATCACCCCGTAACCGGTCCCCCGCAGAGAGGGGTCAATGCCGATGATGATCTGATGTTTCCGGGCCGCAGGAGACTGACTGGCATCATCTTCTTTGGATGATTTACCAGCAACACGCTTGACCAATTGATCAAATTGTTTCGCACTGACCGCCATTCAGGAGTCGAGATATTTGAAGATGTCGCGATAAAACTCGGCGTGACTTTCCCAGGTCTGTGCGGTGATGAAAGGACCGTCAACGACACTTTGCTTGTTCACCCATTGACCACCGGCCAGCTCAACCTCAAGACGCACATTGCAATAACATGTCATCTTGCGTCCCTCACACAAACCTGCCGCAATAAGCACCTGAATGCCATGGCAAATGGCAAACAATCCTTTACCGTCTGTATGGAATTGTTTGACTAGTTTGACGAGGGATTTGTTATGTCTCAAAAATTCGGGTGCGCGACCACCAATCAATACCATCGCTGTATAGTCTTTGGCTTTGACCTTGGAGATTGCGATGTCGGCGTTGATCAAATAGCCAGGTTTTTCAATGTAGGTGTTCCAGCCCGGAGCAAAATCATGAATCACACCATTGAGCGTCTTTTTTTTGGTAGCCGCAATGACGGGGATGAGTCCGGCTTCGCGAAATCGATAAACGGCATAGAGAATCTCAAAGGACTCACCGGAATCATCGGTAACAATAAGAATTTTTTTACTCATCACTTATTAATATAACAGATATTCAGAATGCGTCTTGAGAAATGCGTGGTTCGGCTGCAACTCATCTCCGGGCAAACCACCTGTTGAAGGTGTCCATGGTGGTTCGAGCTGCCGAATGTGAATCCGGTTTTGGAAATGCCTCTGCAGAAAGATAACCTTGATAATTTATCTGTCGCAGTACGGCTGCGATATCTGCGTATTCCATCTGTCCGCTGCCTGCGGGCTGACGATGATTATCTACCAGATGCACGTGACCCAACCAGTCACCGTAGGTTCGCAACCCGTTTGCAATGGAGGCCTCTTCGATGTTCATATGGAAGAGATCGGCCAATACCTTGACATTTACTGGCTGAACCTGATCAAGGAAAGCAACCGTTTCTTCGGCAGTGTTTAACAAATTACTCTCATAACGGTTCAATGGCTCATAGAAAACATTCGTCCCAAGAGATCGAGCGTGATTCCCCAAGTCATGCAATGCCTCCGCCAACCACTGATGCGCCTGGTCTTTGGAAACTTCACCGCCGTGCCTCCCCTGCATGGAACCGATAATCACAGGAGCATTGAAACGTGCCGCCGCATCGAGCAAAGCGGTGATAAAGCCTTTTGCCTTGGTTCGAATGTCAGCATTTGGATGAGTCAAATGCCATTGATGCCTCACCCATCCACCACCACTACCAACCGCGGCAATATCAAGATTCAATTCTTTGGGGATGTCAGGAAACACATCCAACTTTAAGGCATCGGCATCAGGAGGGAATATTTCGACTGCGGGAAACCCCAGACTCTTAGCCCGTTCAGCATTTTTCAGCGGATCATGCCAGTAAACAAAAGGTCCGCCTGCCGCTTCTTTTACCAACGAAATGGTGACACAAGGTTTCATGGAGGACAGCATGTCACGACCTCAGCACAAAGGAAAAGAATTATGTGCCGAGATTAATATTTTGCACAGGACTTTTGATCGAAGGGATTGCCAGAATGAGCCGCAATATCGCAATCATACGGAATATTTTTTCGCCAATCATGGCAAAAAACGTGTTTCATTGTTCAAGAGCCAGTATGGGTTTTTTAAGTAAACCAGCATCTAAAGACGAGCCATTCAGAGCATTCAAAAATGCAATTAAATCGGCTGCTTCCGACGAAGTCAGGTTCAGTGCCTGAAGTGATTCTTCGCGATGCCCTATGGCAGGTGTATCAGCAAGCATCGAATAAAAATCAATGACTTCACGTAGATTTACAAACCTTCCGTCGTGCATGTAGGGGCCAGTGCGAGCCACATTTCGTAATGTCGGTGTTTTGAATTCCCCCAGATTGTTGTCCTTTTCGGTGACATAATGAAGCGATCTATTGGCTTGAAGCGAGGTATCATCACTGAAAAGTCCCTTTCCATTGAATGGATCAAGTTTCAGCTTTTCAATGGCTGGGTAACGTCCCTGATCCAATGGATTCCCTCCTAGATCCAGACCAATGTTATGAAATTCGTTGTCAGTGAAATGAGGGCCTGAATGGCAGAGGATGCACTGACCGCGTCCTACAAACAGAACCAGACCTCGAATCGCCGCAGGCGAGAGTGCTTGCAGATCTTCATCATTCCCGGATCTCAAGCCATGGACAAATTGGTCAAACAATGAATCAGTGGAAATGAGTCTTCGCTGATAGGCCTCCATCGATTTGCCAATGTTGCTGAAAACACGATTGATGAGAGCCTGATCCTTTACACTTAGAGATTGCCACGCTTGATGCATCGTTTCCTCAGGGCGCTCAGGAATGGGGCGAGCATCTTGAAATTCGATCTCGGAAGACAAGAGTGAAAGCTGACCGAAAACAGATTGATAAAGATCGCGATAGCTTTCGTTACTGGTCAAACGCTGGTATGCACGCAAACGACTCCCTCCCATTTCAAGAGGATGTTCAATGGGGTTGAGTGCTTGTGACCAGAGCGTATCCTTACGGCCATCCCAGTAGTACCATCGTTGATACCCTACATTCCAAAGTGTTGGGGCATTCCGAGTCAGCAACTGCAGACCTTTGGATAAGGTTTTACCATCCGTCCAATCATTGTCCGGCTGATGACAGGTGGCGCAGGCTATTTTCCCATTGATCGATAATCCTGTATCAAAGAATAATGCTTGCCCCAACAAAGCCGCATCTTCGTTGTCTGCGTATTGGTTGGTAGGGTTGGGGGGTAATGTTGGCAGAGGTGAGAGTTTGAGAATTTCAAACAGATTAGTTTCAGACAGAGTAATACCACCGACACTCATCTCGGACAAAACGGAGGTGACGCCGGCGTCGTATGATTTGCCGCATCCCGAGCAGAGGATAAGCACGAACCAAAGGATGGCGTACGTTCTACTCATCGAACTCTAGAGCGTAAACGCAATGGTCGCTCGACCTGGGATACCATCCTCCATGACATCAATGTATAATTCCCATTCCCCACCCATGTGAAATAGTAACCCTTTCACTTCGTATTTTCCGGTGGTTACCTTTTGAATTTCTGGTGCAGTATTGATTCCGTGTCCATGGGAAGGCATATCGGCATCGACCTTGATTGAAAGCCCCTCCGACAATGCAGCGCCATCTTTTCGCTTAAGGCTCAGGGTCATGTCAACATGTTCATTGCGAGGGATGGGGCTAGGATCGAAAATACAGGAAACAGCATAAGAAGCACTGACCGTATCAGTTTCCAGCGGGGTGACGATAGTTTGAGTCGATTGAACCCCAACACCACAAGCTGTCAAAACAAGAAGGGCAAATGCTGATATGCTACTAACGTTCCATTTCATATTGGTCTCTTTTTGAAGATAAACACCATTCCACCGAAAATCAATACAAGCACGATCCAGATAAATCTGTTAATAATGCTGGATGGCTCAATAGAATTATCGGAATCCTGCGTGATGAACGCTTTCGGTGACTGGGCGATGGGAACCGGCAGGTCAGGCCCTCTCTCTAAATACCGTATTGCTATAAAATTACCTCCTGTCAGAGCTTTCTTTGAAACGTGAAAACTTTGTTTGCTCCCTGCAGGAAGAATGGGAATATTAACATCAAGAGAATCAGCTTCACAAAAAGCAAGACTACGGTCACCTGCATTTTTGTCCGGCATGTTGGTGATCGGTTTGTCTGCCTGTTTGAATCGGTAGCGCACCACATTGCTGGGTACTTTCCATTGAACCCTTAGGCCATTTTCAGAATCGATTTCCGTCTCAACAGGCAACCAGCGCCATATGTATTGGCGCTGAATATGATCGAGTAACCCATCAATGGCATTGTAATCAATGTGCTTGATTTCATGATCGTTTAACCATTTTCTGCCTTGGTTCAGGAGTGCTTTGTCGCCCGTCAAACGATAACCTTCAGCAAAGAGTATGTCACTGGGATGCCGATGACGATGGACATGCACAAGCCTTTCAAGTCGATCAAGCCACTGATCACTTTGTTTTTCTTCCAGTCCGCCCTGATAAATCACCTTGGCGATCAAACGAAAAAAGAACGCTTCGACAGGGGATGCATTGTCTGCATCCTTCCAGGCTTGGCAACGTTGCTCAAGCAATGACACCACTTTGTCTCTTTTTTCGATGGAGCTCTCCAACAAATAAGCATCCCATAAATCAATAACGGTATTGGCCACGCTATAACCATCAACCGGATCAATGGCTGAAATTCTCTTCAAATACAGATCACGTAGAAAAGGATCTCCCGTCATGAAGTGCCATGTGCTGAACAGGCGTGCATTAATGAAAGGATTGTTGATCTGTTCGTTCAACTCCTGTGAAACCTTGGCGGGACTGATGGTTCCGGCCAATCTTGACACCCATAAATCCATGGTAGCCATGATGGAGGGTTTGGGTAAAATCTTTTGGCTCAATAGACTGTATGCGTATTTTGCTGCTAATTCTCGCGGAATACTCACGGCTTCTGTTTCCAAGAGAGCGCTCTCTTCCGATTTTGGAACGAACATTCCAAGACTGCGAGTGTCATTGTAGGTGTGGTTGGAAATTGCCACTCCGATATGAGGAGCCAGCATGGTGTTACTGTGTTTGTTATACGCAAAATCGACTTCATGCCACACACGTGACAAAACAATTTGATCAGGCAAAGTTGAAGCGCTTTTATCATTCAAGACTTGAGATGTTTTGATACGGATGCTGTTTTGCTCCGATGCGAGGTGTAACAAATCTGAGGGAGTATCATTTTCTGGTTTGGAGAGCCAGGATGGATCTTGCCGCGTTTGTAGTCGTTTTAAATCAACAAAAGAATGATCACTCCAAGCGGCCGCTGACTGATTGGAAGAAGGTAATCTTATAATTGCTGAATCAATGGTAACCCCGTGCTGACCTTTAAAAACGCGACACCGCCTCGTAAATTCGTAAAAAGCCCCTTCATGGTCATATGCTTCGATGACTGCCACGGTTGCCGTGACTGGACCATTGTTTTCGAGCATGACTTTTCTCGATTGTAGCGTCCCAAGGCTTTTGTCGACATGCGACAACTGGATTGAAAAATCTGGTGTCTCCTCTCTCTCTACGGACTCAAGCATAAGGAGCACATCATCAGCTTGGTTAATTCTGAAGGAACATTCGCCAGTGTTCAGCAAAAATCCATCGGGCAATTTGCTCGCGATATTTGATGACTCTCTGGCCTGCTGGCCAGTCGTCAAATGAACAACAGCACGATCCGCCGACGGTTGAACATTGACAACGGCCTCTACCATCAGCCATCGAACGGAACCGTTCGGCCAATAGCTCAGGGGTCGAAATTGAAAGGAGTCTGCTCCCGCAAGAATCAAATTTTCGAGATTGATCGGTTCATCGTAGGAAGGCAATGGAACACCGAAAACCGCGGGAGCTTTTTCGACTTTAAATGGACCATCATTGTAAATAGCCAAATGGACCATGATATCATGCCCCGCCAATGCTTGACTTACAAAACAAGCAGTGAATAGTACCAGATTGAAGAAAGCAATTCGAAGCTTTCTCTTCATCCGGCACATCAGACCCGGTGTAAACTTCTTTTGCAAAAGAATACAAACTCCTGTGAAAAAGGCCCTAACGCCTTACTCTTGGCTGGGGCCTCAGTTCTGGAGGAGTGGCAAAGTTGATCCCACGGCCATTGTCGAAAATTTCGTACATTCGAGCACCTCGGAGATTCTCAACATGGCCGTCAGCATAAAGGTAATTTGCGCGCCCTGTTGTTTTATCGGCATTCTTCTGGCTGCTTCCGTGGCGATCAGGTTGGATATCATCAATCACATCCCGCCAAGTCGGCCATCCAGCACGTGAATGCGTATGGTCATGAAGCACATCCATTTGTTGCTCTTCAGCAATTTCAAATACGATGATGGTCTCGGTCGGAAATTGAAGACGATCCAAGAGATGACCGTGATCAGGCGGGCGGGCTGCCGGGAACCCTGCAATGGGGCCAGGCTGTGTTGTCCAGTCATTGATGGGATAACTCGTCCCATTTTTCGAGATACGCTCCAGGGATTTTTTGTCACTGGGACAGGCTCGCACTTCATCACTGTTACCTACATAGGGCAAAATTGAGCGAATCCATAACTTACTGGCATCGTCATGAAACATATTACTCAGAGGCATATGGCCTTCATTATCATCAGCATACATGATAGTAGCAATGCCAATTTGTCTCATGTTGGATGTACATTTCACTTGTTTGGCTTTTTCTTTGGCCTGCGAAAGAGCGGGAAGCAACATACCCGCCAGAATGGCAATGATGGCGATGACAACCAAGAGCTCGATTAAAGTGAATGCGGAACTTTGAAGTTTACGTTTATACATAACGGTATGAACAGTGACGACCTTGCCATGATGAGGCATGGGTCTGATTGAAGATTTGATGTATTTTGCACAGAAATACCCGTTTCAATCAAGTCAAATTCGTTCTTATGACTCTTTTAAGTGGATTGTTCATTTCAAATTGCATCGATATCGGCGATGAGGCGGCATTGATGAAAAATGCAGCAATAGATTCAACCCGCACGCACACAATCACGTGCATCAGAAGTTACATTCACGGGAATGGATTTGTTGCTAAAAAATCAGTCCCTGAGAATCTGCTTCATCTTGGAGTCTGATTTCAAGATGATGAAAAGAATTCACTTGTTCCCAAAGTCTGTAAAACTATCCTTTGGGCAACCATGAGCAAACATTCGACCAGCCATCGCAAACCACCGATTAAAAGCCACTTTGCAGGTAACCGATGCATGCAAGCAGCCTTGACCTTATTCAGTATGACGATAACGGCTTTCAATCTGTGGGCTGGCGACAAACCTAATTTCCTGTTTATCATTGCGGATGATTGCACTTACACCGACCTGGAGATATACGGTGGTCAGGCAAAAACACCTCACCTGAATAGGCTGGCCAAGGAAGGCATGATGTTTTCGAAGTGCTTTCAGGCGGCACCCATGTGTTCTCCTACGCGTCACTGTCTGTATACCGGGATCTATCCCGTCAAATCCGGAGCTCATCCAAACCACACTTTTGTAAAACCTGGAACAAAAAGCATCGCCCATTATTTAAAAGCTGCGGGTTATCGAGTCGCGTTGAGTGGAAAATCTCACATCAATCCGCCAGCATCATTTCCCTTTGAATATTCCAATGCAAAAGGCAAAGAAGGCGGTGCAGGTAATCCGAACATGGAGGCACTCGATTCTCTATTTAACAAGGCTGCGCAGACGACCCAACCGGTGGCAGCGTTTGTTTGCTCCAATGAACCTCATACTCCTTACGACAAGGGGAATCCTTCCGCTTACCCAATCGATCAGCTCCAACTGCCCCCTCACTACGTGGATACATTAGAAACGCGTACGGAGTTTTCAAAGTATCTCGCCGAAATTACTTATTTTGATAAACAAGTGGGCCAGTGCCTGCGCTTGCTTAAAAAACATGGTCTGGAAAAAAACACTTTGGTCATGGTCGTGAGTGAACAAGGCAACGCTTTCCCATTTGCCAAATGGACGTGCTATGACAAAGGTCTGCAAAGTGGCATGATTGTTCGTTGGCCGGGAAAAGTCAAACCTGACAGCAAATCAAACGCCATGGTGGAATATGTCGATGTCGTTCCAACGTTCCTCCAAGCCGCGGGTTTAGAATTCCCCCCGCATCTTGAGGGACAATCGTTTATTCCCGTTCTGAGAGGCTGGACCAAGGCACATAAACAATACAGCTTCGGCCTTCAAACCACACGGGGTATTAACCACGGGTCTGAATGCTATGGCATACGGACCGTCAGGTCTGATCGTTTTCGCTACATCAGGAATTTAAGCGCTGAGATCTCCTTTCAAAATACCATGATGCGAAGTGATTGGTGGAAATCCTGGCAACGAAAGGCAGACAACGGTAATGATCACGCACGGCAAATGGTGCTTCGATTTCAGGAACGCCCAACGGAAGAACTTTATGATTCTCTCAATGATCCGTGGAATTTGAATAACGTGGCCAATCAACCGGAGTTTCAGGGTCAGAAAAAACAACTTTCAGCTATTCTGGATGCATGGATGAAGGACCAGGGTGATCTGGGGCAAGCAACAGAATTATCCGCCAAGGAACGTCAGTGGCGAAACCGAAAGCGATAAGGCTTCCAATGCCATGCCCCGATGGACAGCAGGATCCTTGTAATCATCATGCGAACAAGTTGCCTGTGTGCCCTTGCCTTTCAGTGGCTCTGTTCACAATCCAAATTCGGTGAGTGATATTCTTTGAAATACGAGATCAGCGACGGAGGACTCGTAAAGAATCCCGAGCGTCCTGTCGTCTATCATGACCAGAGAGCTGTAGGCTCCACCCTGCTCATCGAGCAGCACCTGCCGATTGGAAGGCCATGTTCTGCCGTCATCAAGACTCACCCTGACGGTCATGCGCTCGCGTCTTGTCTTACTATTCGGATTTGAAAAAAACAGAATCTGCTTACCATCGGACAGCGTGTGTGAAATCAAACTGGCCATACACACTGGCTCAGGCAAGGCAAGGTGGTCGGATACGTGCTTCGTCCACGTTTTACCTAAGTCACGAGTCACACTAACCGCCCTGCCATTCGTGTCGGATTTGTCTTTTCGATTTCGGTTGTCCCTCATATTCAACATGAGCGAACCATTGGATAATTCTGCAACTGCACATTCAGTGGTGTTCGATCGCGCATGACTCCCAAGTGTCCAGGATTCCCCATGATCACGGCTCCACATGAGATTTGAAAATGGCAAGCCCTCAGCATCTCGACCTTGCGTTGGCATGACAAGGGTCCCATCACGCATGGTTATCCCGTTTCCTGGGGCAGGAGCGAATAAGTACCATTCCGAATTTTTCAAACGTGTCGTCCAGTTCTTGGGTGGGGTCCACGTGATTCCATCATCCGTTGAACGGACCATGATGAACTGAGTCGATTGAGTAATGTCGTGACCTGGTTCCGAGCCTTTGCCTCTCCACTGATGAGTCCCGGGCTTGCCGTGAGTCCACAGGGCTGCGACAAAGATTTCTCCTGTTTGACGATCGACAAGTATGTTGGGGTCCGAGCAACCATTCTGATCCTCACCCAGCCCTCCAAAAGAACCCATGTCCATGATAGGTCGCGGAACTTCCCATGTTTTGCCTCCATCCGTGGATCGAGACAAGCCGATATCCATATGCCCCTGCAAGTCACGACGACTGTTGTAACGCATGTCGTATACTGCAAGTAAGGTTCCATTAAGGGTCCGCGTGATCCCGGGTATCCTGAAGGTATGACAATTCACTTCACCTTGCTTGTGAATGATGACCATTGATCGCTCGCCTCCAAACAAGCCAAGTGGCAAAATGAATAGAACCAACAGGTATTTCCTGAAATACTGCATATTGAATTTGACGGTTAAGATTATAATGATCAAATCTATGGGCAAAGAAGGTCCTGTTACCAAACAAATCGAGTATTCGTTAACCTACCATCCTACTGGATAGCAGGCAATATGTTGCGCAGAGGGCAGGATGAATTTTCTTAATAAGTGACCATTTGAAATGTAGAACATGCCTTACCAAAACAAATAAACGATTCACCCCCTTGAACTATACCAGTCCTCAAAATACCGAACCGAAAATCAACTCCATTGAATACAATATGAGACTCAATCCATTTCACATCGCTATTACCGTCAGAAACATTCCTGAAAGCCGCAGGTTTTATGCTGATATCCTTGGATGTCCCGAAGGTCGGAGTGATCAATCGTGGGTTGATTTCAACTTATTTGGTCACCAGTTTGTGTGTCATTTGAATCCAGATATTGGAAAAGACGGAAAGGTTGAATCCCATTATAATCCGGTCGATGGGCATGGTGTGCCAGTACCCCATTACGGTGTCGTGCTTGAGATGGAACAATGGGAAAACCTTGCCACCAACCTCAAGCAACACAAAATCGAATTCATCATTGAACCCTATGTCCGCTTCAAGGGACAAACCGGGGAACAGGCCACCATGTTTTTTCTGGATCCGTCAGGAAATGCGTTGGAGTTTAAAGCGTTCAAGGATATGTCGCAGTTGTTCGCAGTCTAGCTCAATTTATTTTTTCACTTCATTGATTTCAATTGATTTATCAAATTTGAACTGTAGAAGTTTATCATCCCATTCTAAGAAAATAACAACAAATGCATTGCTGAAACTCAGTTTTGCCCAGAGTAGGTAATAGTTATTGTACAGACATGAAATGGACATGTAGCTCATGTAGTGAAGAAATTGAAAAGGATTTTGATTCCTGCTGGAGTTGTGGAACAGGACAGGACGGTCGTGAACCTCCTCCGAACTGGGTAAAAGAACATCCTCATTCCTATCCACCCATGCCTGATATAGCATGCTCAACAACACCTCAGATACCTGGGCGAACAGTTGATGTGTCAAAAGGGCTAGTTTGTGGCGAAGCTATTATGGGTGCCAATATTCTGAGGGACCTTGTTGCAGGTATCACTGATATTGTAGGTGGCCGGTCCGGCGCATATGAAGGAAAACTTCGCGAAGGCCGGGCGATAGCGATTAGAGAGATGATGCAGGAGGCAGAGAATCTTGGAGCACACGCCGTTGTTGGTGTTGATATTGATTATGAAACGGTTGCCGAAACAATGCTTATGGTGAGTGCATCAGGTACCGCCGTCTTACTCAAACCAGCAAACAGCATTAAGAACGATTTGAATAAAAAAAGGTATTGATAATGGGAATCGTCATTTTCACATAAAACATCAAGCATGAAAATTGATTTAGCAACGTTCTGGGATAAGGACGCCATAAAAAACCTGAATCGGGAAGCATTTCCAGAAACTGAAAAAAAAACTTACAGCTGATCTCACATTGGGTTTTCTCAGTGATCAAGTCGTTTCTCTCGTTAGCGAAAAAGGCTGTGGTATTGCTGGCTTTGTTGCTTTCCATGGATCGTCCAATAGGCGCAGGCGTTGAGTCATATTTTGAATGGTAAAATCATGATTCGCCCTCTCATAATAGTCAGTCTGACGTTCATGTTGACGAGCCACCATGCATGTCATGCAGACCCTGGATCTTTTTTGAAAAAAGAAAATCATTGGTTTAGAGGAGAGGAAGCCCTGGCAATCGCACAAAATATCCTATCCTTTCAATCAGACCTTGGAGGTTGGCCAAAAAATGTTTCCACAACCGAGGGCCCTTATAAGGGTGATCGTAAGAATCTGAGACCAACCTACGACAACGGTGCCACAACAGATGAACTGCGTTACCTGGCTCGTATGTTCAATGCGACAAAGAAACCTATTTTCAAAGCAGCGTTTGACCGTGGCTTAAGCTACATCCTCAAAGGCCAGTATTCCAATGGCGGATGGCCCCAGTTTCACCCACCAGGAAAAGGCTACCATCGACATATAACTTTTAATGACAATGCAATGGTTCGAATTCTGGAATTCTTGCGTGGGGTTCACACCAAAGAAACGTATCAATTTGTGAGCAAAGAATATCAGACACAAACAAGGAATGCTTTTGAGAAGGGGATTAGCTGTATTCTGAAGTGTCAGATTCAATTGAATGGCAGACGGACTGCGTGGTGCGCACAGCATGATGAAAAAGACTTCCATCCACAATCGGGTCGAAGCTATGAATTGATATCGTTGAGCGGATCTGAATCTGTGGGTATCACCCGGCTTCTGATGAGTATCAAGTCACCATCACCTGAGATGGTCGATGCGATTGAATCGGCCATTGATTGGTTTGAATCGGCAAAATTGACAGGAATTCGTTTACTCACTCTGGATGCCCCCAAAACACCCAAAGGACGCGACAGGATCGTTGTCAATGAAAAGAACGCCCCTCCTCTGTGGGCACGTTTCTATTCCCTGGAATCATCACGACCAATGTTTGTCGATCGAGATGGTATCCCAAAGGATCATTTGGCTGACATCGGTTATGAAAGACGCAATGGCTATGCGTGGTATGGTACATGGCCGCAGCGATTGATTGAAGACGAGTATCCGGCATGGAAAAAACGAAGACAGAAAAATTAAGGGTATCTTTTTTGTGAAACTGCCTGGACCAATTTTCATCCTCATCCTGACCCTGGGTCTTGCTACAATCAATCCAGTCAAAGGAAAGGAATCCAATCCACCCAACATCGTATTCATGTTTGAGTATGATCTGGGTTATGCGCATTAGAGCTGCTACGGGCACCCCTATACAAAGACACCCCATCTTGGTCGTTTGGCAGCCAGCGAAGGCCAGCCATTTTACCTCAACATATGGGGCCACAGCACACATTTTTCAGCGCAACCCGGATCAAACGGTCGGGTTTTTCTTTTACGATGCAACACAAATTTGAAGAGTGTGTAAGCATTGGGGGCGATCTTGATGCGTCCATACCTTGCTGATGTATATGCCTTGGATTTAAACGTCGGGCGTGTGCTCGACATAATCGATGAACTTGGAATACGAGATAATCCCATCGTCGTGTTTTCCAGTGATCATGATCCAGCACCTGTTGTTGCAGGCAAGAAAGGTGCCCGGACATATTTAAATAACATGCTCGGTTACGCAGGCACATTACGTGGCGGAAAACATGAACAATATGAAGGTGGTATTCGGGTCCCATTCATTATCCGCTGGCCTGATCGTGTTCCATCACAAAAGTGGAATCAAACACCTCTGTCAACTGATCCCGGTCGTCCATCGTCAGCACCCGACGTAATGCATAGGTTGCGAGATGTTCCAAAAACGCAAAGACCCATTTTTAATTAATATCTCTTTCTCAGCAGTCAGATCATCCGATTTATCATTTTATTTATTAAGGGGGCGAAATGATTCGCCTTTAAATAAACGACTTGAAAACACTTCATCCTGTTTACCGTCTTTTAAGAAAGACTTCGGTTTGAAATTTCTCTTCTACCAAACGCTTAACCGTTTGTTTGTGCTGATTGTCTAAGCTCATTCGGCCCCATTTGATTCCATGTAATTTAGCACCGGTCTCTCTCATCGATTCTGACCACGCAGATTGCCTGTCCGGAATAGTTTGATCTGGAATTTGAATGGACCCCTGGATCAAAAGCCCTTTGCGGGTTCTGCGTTGAGCAGCTCCTGCAATTTTGAATCCATTTAATAATATATCATTCTCCTCAGCACCCAGAAAACACTGCCCTGGTCCGGTGGGAATGGCTTGATTGGCCAGTTTGGATGGAATGTTCAGGTCATTCAAAGCCTGATTTACCCAGCGGTGAATCCGGCAATAACTTTCGCAGGCTTTTAACCGATACCATTCATGATGATCGGGGATGGCAACACTGTAGGTCCAATCCGCCACATGAGAAACCAATCCGCCCCCCGTAGGACGGCGAACCAGAGGTCGAACAGGTGTCCACGAGGCGATGTCTTCATAGGCTTGAAAATATCCAAATGACACAGCTTCCCTGTCCCAGGAATAAAAGCGCATGATGGGCCGTCCTGTCTGCCCCACCCATTGGAGCAGGCATTCATCCGTCCCCATGTTGATCCACGGTGTATCTGGTTGCGATATCAGCAGTCCCCAATCCATGGTGCTGACTATGAATATTACTGAGGTGTGTTCAAGTTATCTCTGTTCTCGAAGGCATGAATCCGTCAAACTGATCATATGCACACTCCGCTGGAGTCATATCTGCATCAATTGATTCAGGAAAATGGACCGATCCCTTTTGATCGTTTCATGAACGAAGCCTTGTACCATCCACAATGGGGTTATTATGAATCAAAGCAAACCCTTATCGGAAAAGGAGGCGACTTTCAAACAAGCGTCAGTAATGGACCGGTTTTCGGAGAACTACTCGCTCGACAATTCTTGGAATGGTCCGTGATAGATTCAACAACTCAGTGGTTGGAATGCGGTGCTCATCACGGTCAGCTGGCTGAAGACATCCTTGAAACCGTGGCAAGCATGGATTCTAAGAAAGCTCAGCAAATAAATTACCTGATCTTTGAACCTTCAAGCAAACGCCGTTCCATCCAACAGGAACGACTGAAACGCTTTGGTTCCAATGTGAGCTGGGTGTCCAAGTGGGATGAAGTGAAGACTCGATTCAGGCAAGGTGTGATTTTTTCTAATGAGTTACTCGATGCATTTCCAACCAAAAGATTTGAATGGGATTCATCATCAGATCGCTGGCGCGAATTTTTCGTTCGTGGCAACCAAGATCAATTTCAATGGTACTTGCAGCCAACGGACCAGAAGATTCCCGAAACCCTGTTATCGAAAGCAGAATTCGAACAATTGAAAACCATATTGCCGGATCATTACACAATCGAACGATCTCTGATCGCAGAAAAATGGTGGCATAAAGCGGCGAAGCATCTTGAACGCGGGCATCTCGTCACCATTGATTACGGTTTTATGGATAAATTTGATAAATTTGCACCGCAACGCAGCAACGGAACCTTGCGGACTTACAGCCGACACCGCGTTGGAGATGATGTACTGAACAACCCGGGGCAAGTAGATTTAACGGCTCATGTCGATTTTCCTTCGCTCAAGAAAATCGGAGAAAATCAGGGACTGAAAACAGAAGGGCTCATTTCTCAGGAAAAATTCATGCACGGTTGCCTTGAAAAGGCGTTCATTCAGGGGATGCAACTGTCTCCCAAACAAATGGCACAGTTTCGAACGCTCATGCACCCCGAGCATTTCGGTAAATCTTTCAAAGTACTTATTCAGAGCAAGTTGAAACCAAATAGCAAGTAAACCCCCTGCCCCCCATATTTTACAGGCTGCGCGCAATTGAAAAAGGCATCCTGCTCAGGCAGAAATATGGGAACAGCTGGGACCGACTCCCTCCTTGTTTCCAATAAATGAACTAAACTGGGCCGTTGACGGAGGGTTCCACTTTTTTTACGGCATTTTGAGTCGAGCTTGAATTGTTGGATTCATTCAAATAATCCAAGATGACCGTGTGCAGTGATTTGGTTTCGATACGTTGACGTGGGCTCAAATCATTTTGAACGCGCAGTGTTTCGAGTTTGGAAAGAGCCATTTCCAAATCATGATCCGAGACCGCCTTGAGAACTTCATGGGCCAGTTTGATGGAATCTTCCCCGAGAGCCGCCATACCTTTCAAAGGTTCGATCTTTTCCTCAAAGGCTTCATTAAAGCCGTAGGTATCCACCGGGGGAACGATTTTGCCACACCCAATGCTACCAATAATGAGAGCTATCCATAACCCTCCAAATATCAAATTCCGAATATTCATTTTCCAGAATGTTGTAACAGCATAAGTGCTGCCAAGTTGCGGTTTAGAATAAATTTTAGCCGATCATTCACTTTCTGGACTTGTGTGAACGTCTTTCGCTATGATGAAGTCATGTCAGGACTTGAAGATCATGCAGGCGATATCGTGCGTAAATCTCGAATGGGGTTGGGTGTTTCTGAAGCCGATGTAGTGGAAGTTACAGGACTTTCTCAAAAGGCTTTGGAACAATTTGAATCCGAAGGCAGCGTGCAAGAAGAAATCCAATGGGAACCACTGTGCGAGCGACTTCAGCTTCATCCTGAAAAATTCAAATCTATTTTGGATGGATGGACACCCAGACCTCTTCAAGGTGAGAGTATGCCTCAAATCAGGCAGATCGCGACGGATGACGGTGGCATGGAGGTGAATGCTTATCTGGTATGGGATCCCGATTCCCGTGAAGCAGGCTTGTTTGACACAGGGTGGAACCCAGACCCCATTAAAAAATGCATCCAGCAAGAAGGTCTCACGCTGAAAAACCTGTTCATCACCCATCAACATCATGATCATATTGCTGCCATGACTCCTCTGCGCAAGCTGTATCCTTCCATGCAACTCCAGGCTCAGGGCCACGGAGTACCGCCCAAAAACCAGGTTTCCGAAGGGCAAATGTTCTCATTGGGTACACTGAAAATCCATGCACGCATGACGCCAGGACATGCATCAGATGGGGTGACATATGTGATAAATGGGCTCTCAGGCGATTTTCCTAGAGCTGCGATCGTGGGTGATGCCATTTTTGCAGGTTCGATGGGTGGCGCTACAGCTCATTTTGAACTGGCCAAAACCAAAATCCGTAAGGTAATCCTGAGCCTGGACCAACCTACTCTGATCTGTCCTGGACACGGGCCTTTAACCACATTGAAGGAGGAACAGTCGCACAATCCCTTCTTTTAAGTAAAGAAGCCCTTTCATCCCAACAAAAGATTTAATCCAACAAACCCAACCTGCAGGCCGGGGCAAGGTGCTTGCTCTCCGGTAATGACCATGAATTCGCCCTGGGAGTAATTAATCGGCAATTGCACTGGATTCGACCCTCATTGTCCTTAGAATAAGATCATGCTGATAACCGATTTAAACCCATCCGAGGGTATAGGCGCAAGTGGGTGGATGGTAGAAATGGATGACTTCCGTATCCTGATGGATGCTGGTATCAATCCGAAGTTAATCGGTCATGCAAGTCTGCCTCTTTTTGACAAGGTGAAGGACGAACATGTCGATGCCATTGCGATCACGCATTGTCATCACGATCACGTGGGCTCACTCCCCGTCGCATTGAAACACTTTCCACAGGCGAACGTCATGATGACCGAGCTGAGCTATTTTATAGTTGAACGCGTATTGCATAACTCAGTGAATGTCATGCACAGGCAGCGTGAAGAAATAGGAGTCAAAGAATACCCATTTTTCAGCCATCGAGAACTCGATGAGATGGCTCATCTTTTCCAGGGCTATCGTTACAACCGAGAAATTGAATGGACCAATCCAGGAAAAAACCGCAAGGGAAAACAATCGCCAACACTTGAGTTTTTCGATGCCGGTCATGCCCTGGGGTCTGCGGGTATCATGTTGCGATCTTCCCATGAAACACTTTTCTATTCAGGTGATGTGTGCTTTCAGGATCAAACCATTCTCAAAGGAGCAAGGTTCGATGATGTTTCAGCAGATGTTCTCATTCTGGAAACCACCCGTGGTGAAAGAGAAGTAGCCGAAGGACAAAATCGTGAGACAGAAATCGAGCGATTGACTCATGATATTCTGGAAGTCATCGAGCAAAATGGATGCGTACTCATACCGACTTTTGCCTTAGGTCGTACTCAGGAAATCCTTGCTCTCCTATCCTTGATGACGCAGAAGGGACAACTCAAGGAACAACCCATCTTCATCGGTGGCATGGGACGCGTGTTTACTGAAATATATGATCAGGAATCCCATCGCGCGCACCGCAACCACACCAACCTTCAATTGCATGAAGCATTGAATTTGACTGTGCTGGATTACAAGAAACTCGAAAAAATCCGGCTCAAGGGAGGAAGATTATTCGTCATGACAGCTGGCATGATGAATGAAAACACCGCCGCACATGAGCTGGCCTTGCGCCTCGCCGGACAGGAGCAACACGCCATCTTTTTTGTGGGTTATGCCGACCCATCCACTCCCGCAGGGCGATTGCGCGCGGCTGAACCTGGCAAGCCGTTTTTATTCAGTGCTTCCGGAGGGGAGTTGACGCGGAATTGCAGAATGGAAGAATACGACCTCACAGCCCACGCCAACCGAGATGAGCTATTGAGCTTCGTGGGCAAGGTCGATCCCAAGGTCGTGATTCTTGGGCATGGAGAGCCTGCCTCCAAAGAATGGTTCGCAGAACAGATCCGATCCAAATACCCAAATACAGAGGTTCGCACGACCAAGCCAGGTAATCCGCTGGAGTGCTGACGGCCCAAGGTGCTTTCAACTTAAGGAATAGGTAACCCGTGAAATGTCAACGCGCTCCCTTTTGAGATGCCCCCGCCAAGCTCGCACGAATTGGCATCAGAAAGTATCATCCTCACCTTAATTTTATTCAGTGGGCGCAACAAGGATCGGGAACGATCTGAGCTACCTTTGTGTTCCTGTAAATGCAGAGGATCTCTCTTCAGTGACCTTCTTCTTCCAGTCGTCCGCAAGCCCATAACAATCCACGACCGACCGCAAGGATGAATGCCTTGTCGTGGAAGGTCGTATCATTATGTCCGTAGGTCGTTCCGAAGATGCGCGCGCCTCCAAACTCATTCACCCACATGACCGGGTGCGCCTTGCCATCTCGTTCGCTGATGGAAATGGTGAGGGCCTGAGCTGTTGGCCAGAGTTTTTCGACGATGTAAAGTTCGTCCTTGGGTGAAGTCCAATCTTCTGGAAAACCCTGCATGATGGGGTGATTGGGAGCGACTACCTGTACGGGGTATTCACTTTGATGGTCATGACGACGACTGGTCACTCCAAGAAATTGACGCCAATCATCGAAGGGAGCGGCTCGATAAGTATGCATCGCGCAATGAATCACCACTCCGGGAACACCCGCTTTGTGGGCTTCAGTGATACTCTTCACATAAGCCTCGTCTTTGGTATTGGCAAAACATTCGTTGTGCACCACGACATCAAACTTCTTGGCCCAATCTGGATCTTTGTAAAGATCAATTTGTGCCTGAGTACCACGGCCACCTTCATTGATGACGGTCCAAAGAATCTCTCCGTAAGGTGTTAAACCGTCTTTGAGCGCATCGGTCTGTGCCTTGTAGTTGTGACAGCATCCACCTGTGACGAGTAACGCTTTGATCGAATTGTCATGGGACTTATGATGATCAGCAAATGCAGAATGGGCTAAAACTGCGGATACCAGTGCTGCTGCACTCAACAAGACTCTGGGAAATTTCATGGGTTAACCATGCAGAGTTCGTGATGAAAAAACAAGCATCAAGACCCGGTCCACATCCCCATCGCATACATTGACCTCAAGACAACGCAGAAAGAGGAGCGTTTACTACCACCGCAGGAATCACGGAGAACTTGTTTCAGCCTTATGCTCAGGCAGTTGATACTGCTCCAAGAACCGATTGTATAATCCATTCCATACGCTTGGAAAAGGACTCGAAACAATGGTTCGCAGCATGATTTCATAAACTTCACTCCGAGGAACTTTGGCAGGTTTGGACTGAGGTAAAGGTGGATTGGCCAATGGCTGCAGCGTACGAATACCTAGGAGAATGGGCCAGGAACAGGATAAACGCACCCGAATCCAGGATGATGGAAGAGCCTGAGTATAAGTCCATCCGTCGTTTAGACAATCCATCGCCAGCTTTATGTGATCTTTCCAAAGAGAATTAAAAGCAGGATTATCGCCATTATTATGCTGAGGCGTCCAACCCGTGGGAGCCCATTTTTCTTTGGGAAGATAACAACGTCCCATAGATAAATCACCCTGAAAATCCCGTAGAATATTCACCATTTGCAGCCCCTGCCCGAACCTGATTCCAAGCCGCTCGAGTTCGTCCGGAGGCACGGAGGGGTTGCCCTTCAAATGAAGAAGACTTACGCGAGTCCAGAAAGCCCCCACGCAACCTGCAACACGATAAGCATAATCCATCAGTTCATCGGAAGTATCCAAACTGATAATTCCTTCGCCTGTGCTGCTGTGAAATCTCTCCAGGTCAAGTTGCTGCCCAGAAATGATGATCCCGAGAACTTCCTGGATCAGAAGCCGATTGTGCTCAGGTGTCTGGCGCAACAGATCAATGGCTTCGTGGCATACCCGCAGGAGTTCCGCCTCGCTGTCGTCCTGCTGATGTTTCTCCAGATCCTTCATCACAGGCGCCGCGGCGGACTCGGATTGAATCGCATTGCCATAGGCACGCAATAATTCAAGTCGACGACTCGAGGGAACAAGCTCTGTATCTGCAATCGTGTCGGAAGCGCGTGCCAGCAGGTAAGCAAGCCCGATGGGTTCGCGCATGACCGACGGAAGCACGCGCAGTGTCAGATAGAAGGAGCGTGAAACACGGCTCAGTAAATCGGTTAATAATAATGAACGATCCATCTCAATTGAAACTGGGCACTAAACATGAGTCATGCAATCTAATATCCATGACATTCCGGCGGCTAACGCTTGAGACGTTTTTTCCAGAAAGTAAGCTGGCGTTTCACTTCCTTGATCCCTGGAGATCCAACCATCTGTCTACGTTCCATCGCACGCTCGGTACTGAAAACTTCAAGCGCCTGTCGAGTGAAGCGTTTGTCGATTTTTTTGAGTTCGGAGATCTTCAGCTTGTCAAGAGGACGCTCCAACGTTTCAGATAAAGCGACAACAGCTCCCACCAAATGGTGGGCCTCCCTGAATGCCGCTCCCTGCTCAACCAACCAATCCGCTAAGTCTGTCGCCAGCAACGCAGGATCTTCAGCAGCAGCATTGCATACATCCTCCTGCACTTTGGTATGCGCTATCATCCCCGTCATGATGCGAACACAGGCTCGCAGGGTGTCTGCTGTATCAAATAATCGTTCCTTGTCTTCCTGAAGGTCACGATTGTAGGTCATTGGCAATCCCTTGAGCATGGTCAGCAAGGACACCAGATTGCCCACAACCCTTCCCGATTTACCGCGGGTCAACTCCGCCATATCAGGATTTTTCTTTTGAGGCATGAGGGAAGAGCCCGTGGTGTATTCATCCGAAATCTGGATAAAATCAAATTCGGCACTCGACCATAGTATCAAATCCTCGGAAAGCCTGGATAAGTGCACAGCCGCCAATGCGGCCGCTGAACAAAACTCAACTATGTAATCTCGATCACTGACAGCATCCATGGAGTTACGTGTGATCTGAGGCTCATCATCGATGTCAACGAAGCCAAGCTCTTCTGCGACCATTTTACGATTCAGCTTCAAGGTCGAACCCGCCAGCGCTCCGCTACCCAGCGGGCAGACATTTACCCGCTCGAAGGCATCACGAAACCGGCCCTTGTCGCGATCCAGCATTTCCACATACGCCAGCAGATGGTGGGCCATGAATACCGGTTGAGCACGCTGTAAATGGGTATAACCGGGGATCAATGTCTGCTTGTTTCGCTCTCCGAGTTTGGTCAGAGCCTGCTGCAGTGCATGCAACTCACCCATCAAATCCACAATCTCTTCACGCATCCACATACGCATGTCAAGAGCAACTTGATCGTTGCGTGATCGAGCTGTGTGCAGCTTGGCTCCGGCGGGAAACCGCTTGGTCAACTCAGCTTCAATGTTCATGTGAACATCTTCCAATTCCGTCTTCCACTCGAAATTTCCATCTTCGATTTCCTCACCTATTTTTCCCAGACCTTCAATGATCTCTTCGAGCTCCTTTGCTGTCAAAATGCCTATCGATTTCAACATGCGTGCGTGCGCCATGGAACCGATGATATCATGTTTCCATAATCGCCAGTCGTAGGAAACAGATTCTGAGAAAGCCATGACTTCAGCAGCCGGGCCCTTGGTGAAGCGTCCACTGCGACTGACTGTTTTGGATGGTTGAGTAGTGCTCATGATTCAGGATCCAACGGACTTTTTAATGGTCTTAAGTTGAGTAAATTCAGGTTTCGTTTTGTAATGTTCATCGAGAGGATAACAACCGCTGATCATTCCATTGCGTGGCGCAGTTGTGCAATCACTGAAGGTGCGACAGATCATTTTAGGAATTAATGTTCCCTTTGTAGTCGCATCAGCAAGGATGTCCGGATAACTCAAGGTCATTCTTCCAAGGCCTACCATATCAGTCCATCCTTCACGCACATTATGCTGGGCCACATGAGGTAAATATTCCTGAAGATAGCTGTAGGCGGTACCTACGAACACCATGGATGCGGGGGCCTTGGATTTGATTTGCCGCACCACCTGGATCTGACGATCAACATCAATCAAAGGGTCGTGAGCAGGTTGATAACCGTCTGATGGAGGATAAGCCGCCGGCCGCTGAATATGCGGATTATAATAAGGCGAGCCCGCGCTCACATTGAGTATCTTGACTCCAAGAGATGCACATAATTCAATAAATTGAAACGCCTCCGTAAGATCATACGCCTCAGGATGGTCTGGGTTCACACCAAAACCATATCGATAGGGCATACAATGGTCATGAGACTCTGGAATTCCCGGCCCCAGCTTACCCGGTTTGGACAGCTCAGGGTCGGGTCGAAATGGAACAAAATCAAACGCGCTCAAGCGCACTCCAATATCAATATTATTTCCCGTGCTTCGAATCCCTTCGATGATCTCTCGCAGAATACGCGTCCTGTTTTCAAAAGAACCACCAAAGTCTCCCGGCCGAGTGAAAGCCCCGAGAAATTCATGCAGCAAATAACCGTGACAATGTTTGATATCTACAAAATCAGCGCCTGCATCTCTGGCCACTTGTGCTGCCTCAACGTATTTCACAATGAGGTCTCGGACGTCCTGGTCGGATAATATCTGATCGTCTGAGGTCACGTTGAATTTTTTGTCCAGAATGGGATGCCTGTAAGCAATACGTGATTCCCATCGCGTCTTGTCGTTTGGACGACAAAAACGACCAGAGTGTGTCAACTGAAACCCAATGACGAGGTCATCCGTATTGCCATAACGTTCATCGTGCGCCTTGGTCAGGGTATGGACCAGCGAGCCAAGACTCGCTTCCCGTCCTTTCTGAATGATCAGCTGGTTCGTGTTCGCACGACCATCGGGGCGAACGGCCATGGCTTCCCCTCCGTATATTAGTTTGGCGCCACTGACACCGAAACGATGCCACCGACGCACGACTTCTTCTGTGGGCTGACCCTCTGTGGTGCCATCCCAGCCTTCCATTGGATGAATGGCCCAGCGGTTACCTATCGTCTTGCCATTGATGACCACGTTGTTGACGGGTTGTGTCAATGGCGAAGCAGTCCCGGCTTCCAGGTTATCGTCACAACGAATATCCAAGCCAAGTGACTGGACATGACTCCTGAAAGCCTCCGTTGTCTTGAGAGTCGGAATGCGAGTTATTTTAAAAGGTTCAGCCATGCTAATTATCAAAGATTCAGGTTATTGGATTTGAAGTCACCGCTGGTTGAATGCCTCAACCAAGACAACCGAAAAACGTCAGATATGGCTTTTTCTTGGCAAGGCGATGCACCAGCAATGCCAACTCGCGAAGGTGATAATCCCCCCACATGGAACTTTCTCCACATGGAATCTTTTCGCCACGAGGGATATGATCCCAACCATTGGGTCGATGATAGACCGAATGGAGAAGCAGTCCCTGATGCTTTTCATTGGTTGAAATGTAAGGCTCTTCCAGCAATGAGGAAGTAACCGTGAGCCCGGCTTGGTAATATCGCTTACCTTCGGATTTTTTTCCCTTGGATTGAAGGTATTTTCCAAGTCGAACCAACCCTTGAGCCGCGATGGCAGCCGCAGAGCTGTCCACGGGCTCCCAATCGTTGTACGGATCCGAGGCGTGGTCTAAATATTCACCCAGTCGATGTAAGTTTGGCGCTCCGGTATCCCACATGGGGATGCCGTCAGCACAAGTATTAGCCAGATAGAAGTCGGAACTCGCAGTTGCAGCCTTCAGCATCATGGCTTCGATGCTTTTGCGACCACCCAAAGGTCTGAGTTCCTTGTCAGAAAGTATCTTTAGAAATTCAAGTTGCTCGGCGTAGCCACAGATGGCCCACGCCAATCCGCGCGTCCATGTACTGAAAGGGGAATACCCTTGCTGTGAATTCGGGCAGCGGTAATTGCCATCCTTCAGATTGAAGATACTTTCATGAGCGGTGCGACCTCGAATGTCGTAAAAATCACGCCCTTCACCGTAATACACACCGTAGTCGGCCGTGCTTTGGGCGTGCTCGATGAGACGCTGCAATAACGAAACAGGCTGATCATTCTCAGCCATCAAAACATGACCCAGACGATGTGCCAGACCCAAAGCGCGCATGGATCGGATGGTATCAATAAAAAGAGAATGAGGACCATTGAATGAATGGACAAATCCTCCCCCCTTGGCTATGGGTGTCCAACGCGAGGCCTGCACCGCACCCGACACTTTGAGTGCAAGCTCGTAAAAGTTGCGTTCGAATTCATTGTTTACAATGCGGTTTTCGCGTATCAGGCGCAATAAGTTGCCATAGGTTGAAACGTTGTTGAACCCATGATCATGCACCCCAATGTGGGAAACATGAGTCGCCATGCGCTGAACGGTCTGTGTACGACCTATCTTGAGAAATGACTTTTGGTTGGTGGCGTCGTATTGCAGAACTGCAGAACCAAACTGAAATCCTTGGGTCCACTCAGTCCAACCACGTGTCGCGTATTTGCCGCGTACGGTAAACACCGGCGTGCCCTGCGTAGATTTCCAGGTTTTTTCGATACTCAGGATCTTCTTCCCAGAAAGGTCGAACATACGCTCCAAAGCCGGAACCATTTTCCCGGGCGTCAATTTTGTATCAATTTTAATGGCCATAATCTCAAGCTGTACGAATCAATCATTAACAGGCTCCCTGCATCAAATACTGGTGGATCACTCAACGAAGTAGCTTGCAACGCGATCAAACTAGCGAGAAACGCTCAAAGCGTCACCAAAGTTTTTTGAATTACGCTTATCGGCGAGGCAGGAAAGCCATGGAAGTCTGCAAGGAAAAATGACAAACGCAACCAGCACTGGCTTCCGGAATCATCACCAAACCTCCAGCAGGAATGATATTGATCCAACACCCAGTCCGACTGGGTGAAAGTTTGATGGATGATTCACCCGAGGCCAGATTTTCCGATAAGTCGAGAACCGTTGGATTAGTCGCTCTAAAAAACAGACAATCTCCTCCTGCGGAGAGTGTCCCACAACTATGTCCAGGGCGATCAAGAAACCATGGATCATTCGATTGAAACGAGGCAACCGGCACTCCAGTTTCCAATTGGTAAATCACTGGCTCGGTAATCAAAAGGTCCTTCATGATCACCGGATGGTGGACCTGCTCTCCATGAAACATCTGACCGGGTTTGCCTTTTTCATGGAAAGCTTCCCAATTCAAGGATCCAGATGAATGATCAAAGCAAGCCACGCTGTAAGTCGTATCGTTCCTGGCATCACCATGAGATCCACATGCGATCAATCGATTTTCGTATGCCTGCAGGTAGAGGATGTTTCTGGATTTCAAAATGGATATCGGAAGAGGCTTCCTCCATAGCACCCTGCCAGTCTCACAGGAAAGCGTTACAAGTGAAACGGGCCCATCCATAAGGTCCTTTAATGTGATCCTACCGCCGTTATCGGCCAGAGCCGATGGACTTCGGCTTTCTACAAAAGAAACTCTATCCTTCGAAAGCGTGAATGAAGCATTTAAAAGCACGCCACCCTGATATACCCATTGGTCTTTCGGCTCATTGATTGACATTCCAAACAGTGCTTCACTCGTGACGAGAGGCTGGTTATTTCGATAGTCTGAGTCAATCTGCTGATAACCGGGAGTGGTTCGGGAGGCGGTTTCTTTCTGGATGGATCCGATGAGTCGATCTTTTTGGATGACGGTGTAACCCCAATGCTTGCCGACTGGATTCCCAGGTATATCAAAGGATTCAAGTCGTTTGCCCGATAAGGCATCAAGCACATCACAAGCATCATTGACAGCAATTGCCAGGCGACCTGAATTCAGACTCATGTAGCCAGTGTCATATGGCATGGAATATCGTTGAGAGCGTTCGAGCTTCCTGGACCAGAGTTCGGTTCCGTTGTAAGGATCCACGCCCACGAGGACGTTTTCCCCTGGCACGATGAGCATGCCATTTTCATAGAGAGGCGCCGAGCCACGCAAGTGGCGGTCGACCATTTGCTGAGGCCCTGGCCCCCCGAACCATTGCAGACTCATTTCCTGCCTTATCCACTCATCACCACTGTGACTGGTGTTTCCCGGATTTCCATAGAGGTGCGTCCAACTGCCTTCACCCGGAAGGGCTCCCCGCCGATACAAGACGTCACCTCCGAATGACCTCAGCTCGCCTCCGTGCGGACGGAGCACTCGGCTGACGGCTTCTTCAGAATACAACTTTCTAGCGTTGCCTGATAAGTAGATCACATTGGCTAGATAGTCGGTAAAGGGTAAATTTTCAGAAGCCACACAATGAGCGGTGATACGCGGGCCGTAAGATCCCATGCGCATGAGTCGCTTTCTGAGCTTTTGGATCTGTTCCGGATCAGGGTCTATGACCAGCAACTGCCGGGTTGCACGATCCATCATGTGCGCAAGCTGATCTTGCGTAGGGATGCCCAGCACCAATGCATACCCTTGACTCTTCCAATCAACGGCAGGGCGTGGTTGAGCCATGGATTGAATGGGAAGTTTCAGTGAATCAGGTAAGCCATAACAGAGAATATTTCCGCGCTCATTGCTGATGACGATCGAGTTCTCACTCAAGGCCATTCCGAGAGGTGTCCCCTCACAGGAATAACTTGCCTCGATCATCCCTGTGTCCAATCGGTAGAGGTTCACCCCGTTTTTGAAACCCGTGACCAGGTAAGTGCTTGTTGCCATCAGGACACTGCATTCACCAATCTCTTTTTTGAAGCGCACGCAATCGGACAGATCCAGCCGAGCGTCCTCCAGTGTCTTGGAAACGTTCAATATGGACAGTCTCAGAGACTCCTCCTTGGAACTGGAGGGAGCAGTTTTTAATTCACTGCGCAGTGCATTTAATTTCACCTCACAATCTTTGATCTTTCGATTGGTCTTAAAAAATCGGACCCGGTCAAGCACTGTTACAAATGGAGACTGATAGAAAACCGAGTATTGAGGTGTTACCGCTAATTGAGTCCCGCGTATTTCAACAATCCGCTCAGTAGATCGTGTATCAGAAACGCTCAATGTTCCATCATTGCCACGTCCTGCAATCAATGCTTCATCCGCCACCACCGAGAATGTTCCCCCAACACCAGTAAAACGCTTGATGAAGGAACCATCTTTCAAATCCAGTGCAATTGGGTTACCCCGACCGGTAGGTATGTAGAGATGCCCAGTGGACGCGACAAGGTAACCTTGGGGAGAATCTGTCATCTTTTGGCGCCAAACCTCCTTCCCCTGGTCAATGCTCAAGGCAAATGCGACTGCTCCTTGCTGAGGGAATAATCCGGCAGTGGCAAACACAATACCATTTTTTACCACACAGCCTGTTCTAATTGGCCACGAAGAAATAATGCGGCCATTACCGGGAACGCGGCGATCTTCTTGGAAAATGCGACGACTCCATAAAAGATGACCCTTATCAGCGTTCAAACAATAAACACTGCCATCATCACTTCCGAAGAATAAACGATCGTCTGCATAGAATGGCGCATATCGAATGGGGCCATCGGTGCAAAAAGTCCAAAGCACCCGTCCTGAAGTCGCCTCTAGACAATAAAGGTGGTCATCCGCAGACGAACCAAAGTAGATCTTTCCCTGCACTATGATGGGTTGGAAAGTCGCATCGTCTGTTACCCGTGGCATGATGGAATCCAATCTCTGCCAATAACTACGGCGGGCAGCTTGGGGCCAGGCAGGTTGAGGTGCTTTCGCTTGATTGAAGGACCAGAGCAGTTTCATATCATGTCTCAGATCCACATCCACAAAACCGGTTCTTGCGCTGTCAGCCCGATATGCAGGCCATTCTGCGAGTAGGCCGGTCGGTGAGAACATCCACAAAAGGGCCAGGAGGAAAGCAAACTTTGGAGTGAGGGATTTCATGGCTGAACCGGATGCTACGTATTTTTAACTGAATTAAAAAATACTACAATGTCCTCAAGTGAAAACCGCCATCCACGTTGATCACTTCTCCTGTGCTGAAGGGCAGATAATCGAGAGCAATAGCCTTGATGGTTTTACCGATATCGTGCGGCTGCCCCCATCGAGGTATTGGCGTAAGCCCTTCGGCAATCAATTTGTCATACTTTGTCTGCACCGGAGCGGTCATATCCGAAGCGATAATACCGGGACATATTTCATAAACACGGATTCCGTGCTCTGCCAAACGAACGGCATAAAGCTTCGTCATCATTCCGAGTGCTGCTTTGGCCATGCAATAATCAGCACGATTGACAGAAACAGTGTAGGCACTCACTGAAGAAATAGTCACGACCTTGGGTGATTCGACGATTCCTTGTTTGGTTAATTCGATCATCCAATTCGCAGCTTGTTGGGTAAGGAAGAAAGGCCCCTTGAGATTCACGGACATGAGTTGATCAAAATTCTCTTCCTTGGCCTTCAGAATATCTGCACGACCAATGGAGGTGATCCCTGCATTATTAACCAGCAAATCCAGACGACCAAACTGTATGCGGGCGGCTTCAACCAGATGATCCCTTTCCTCTGCCTGTCCGACATCAGCTTTGACAGCAAGGGCGGTAATCGAATGCCCCGCAAGCTGAGCCGCTTCCTGACAATCCTCCACCGTCTTTTCCGCTGCTTGCTTGTTACCAGCGTAATTGACAACCAGATCATAGCCGATCGTGGCCAATTCAAGACTGATGCCCCGTCCGATCCCCCGGGAAGCCCCTGTGATAATCGCAGATTTGTTTGCCATAAGCAAAAGTATGAGGGAAATCGATGGGCTTGGTCAATCGGGTATCCATTCCAATGAAACCTTGAATTTTTTCGAAAGAAACAAATTTATTTTCCAAATGTCCCATATGCAATAGAGTTTTCCCAGGTTTTAGATGAGCGAGAAAGGTGAAATCATATTCCAGGGCGTTGCTGCCTCGGGGGGTATCTGTCGAGGGCGTGTGTTCGTGCTGGGCAGAAGGCACTTGCATGTTCCACACCGAATGATCACTCAAGACGACGTCAACGAGGAATTGAAACGTCTGGAAGAATCCATTGTTTCGACACGCAAGCAATTGACAGACCTGCATCAGAGTTTGCGCGAGCAGGTGGGTTCTCATGACGCCGATATTTTTGAAGCCCATCTCCTGGTTCTTGAGGATCATGCGTTGATCGATGAGACCACCAAGTTGGTTGAGTGCGATCTTTGCAATGTCGAATACGCCTACCAGAAGGTCACGAATAAGTATGCCAAAGCTCTGGAAAGCATGGAGGACGATTATCTCCGAGAACGGGCGGTGGATCTGCGGGATGTTTCGAACCGGCTTCTCAGCCATTTGCTGGGTCATGCCGAAGAAGATTATCCCTACAATAACATGCGAGAACCCTGCATTGTCGTCGGGCATGATTTGACTCCGAGTACCACGGTCATGCTTGACCGCAAGATGGTGTTGGGCTTTGCAACCGACGTTGGCAGCAAAACGTCTCATACCGCTATTCTTGCTCGAGCATTGAAAATTCCTGCTGTCGTGGGGCTGCACAATATATCGTCTAAAATAGAAAGCGGACAGGGTATCCTGTTGGATGGGCATAATGGAAAAGTCATTGAAAACCCGAGTGATCAAACTTTATTTGAATACGGCCATGTCATCCGCAAAAACGAAGATCAAGATGTTCGACTTGCCAAGGTTCGCGAATTGGCGGCGGTCACATTGGATGGACATGAAGTCACGCTTGCAGCCAACCTGGATCAAGCTTCCGAAGCAACCGATATCACAAAATACGGTGCAGAGGGAGTAGGATTATTCAGATCCGAGTATCTTTTCCTTAACCGCAGCACATGGCCGGATGAGGATTTGCAGACAGGTGTTTATGCGCAGGTAGCGGAAGCATTGAGCCCAGATCCGATTATCATTCGAACGCTTGATTTGGGCGCGGACAAACTATCAACATTGACCCGAACGAATGGTGAGGAACCCAATCCTGCCTTGGGTTGGCGGGCGATTCGCTACTGCCTCGATCACCGGGAAATATTTAAAACCCAGTTAAAATCCATCCTGAGAGCTGGCTCCAAAAGAAACATAAAGATCATGTTTCCGATGATCACTACCCTGAGTGAACTGGATCAAGCTTTGGAGTTGCTGGAAGAGAGCAAACAATCATTGCGGCAGGAGGGTAAACCTTTTGATGCGGGGATGAAGGTGGGAGTCATGATCGAGACACCAGGGGCAGTCATGATTGCAGACACCCTTGCTTCCAAAGTAAATTTTTTCAGTATTGGTACCAACGACCTCATTCAATACTCGCTGGCCGTCGATCGGACTAATGACAAAATTGCCCACCTTTACAATCCAACTCACCCGGGCATCATTAGATCCATTCGACAGGTGATCGTCGCCGCCCACAAAGCGGGAATCCATGTGGGTATTTGCGGCGAAATGGCGGGTGAACCAGATTTTGTACCGCTCTTACTTGGCTTGGGAGTTGATGAATTAAGCGCTTCAGCTCCCCTGATTCCACAGGTTAAATATTTGATACGCCGACTAAAAATTGAGGAATCAAGAGCCTTGGCCGAACAGGCCTTGACCATGCAATACAGTCACGAAATTCTTGAAGCCTCAAGGACATTGATGCAGCGTGTAGCTCCGGAAATTGTAAATTAAGTACCTTTTATAAACGATGAAATTGATTATTTTGGCAGCGGGTTACGCCACGCGGCTTTATCCACTGACAATCAACCAGCCAAAACCCTTACTTAAGGTGTCTGAACGTCCCATGATTGAGCATGTGATAGATCACCTGAAAGATGTTCCAGAACTTACGGGCGTCATCATCATATCCAATGAGAAATTCCATGGACACTTTGAGAAATGGGCGAGTGATTACCAGATAAGTGGAAAAAACATTCCGATCACAGTCGTTAATGACAAATCAACGGATGAAAACAATCGTCTGGGAGCGATAGGCGATATGGTGTTTGCCATGAATGACCAGTCCGTTGATGAAGACGTGATCGTGGTTGCAGGTGACAACCTATTTAGTCAGAGCATCAAGGCTTTTGGAGAATTTTGTCTGGAAAAAAAGGCTCCAGTTTTAGGTGTGTATGATGTTGGCCGCCTGGAAGACACTAAAAAATACAGTGAAGTTCATACTGACATGAATGGCCATATCACTTCATTCGAGGAAAAGCCTGAACATCCCAGCACCACCGTGATCGGTATCGCTCTTTACTACTATCCAAAAGACCTGATTCCTACCATCAAACAGTATGTGGAAGATGGTCATAACGCAGATCAGCCGGGGCGTTTGGTACAATGGCTTTACCCGCGTATCCCCGTTTTCACCTGGAGTCTTCCGGGTCTTTGGTACGATATTGGGTCTAAGGAAACTCTGGAAGAAGCCAACCGCATATTTTCGGAATTATGAAAAAACATATAGGAATCATAGGGCTGGGTGACATGGGATTTTCAATGGCCCGGAATATCCTCAAGGCTGGGTATCAACTGACAGGTTTTGATCTGCGTGAAGAGCGGTTGGAGATGCTGGAGGCCTTGGGAGGAAAGCGGGCCAGCTCTCCCGCTGAAGTAGGCGAGGTTGCTGATGCGGTATTCATCATGGTAATGACTGGTAAGCAGGCCGAGTCCATTGTGAGCGGAGAAGATGGGCTGCTGAAAACAATGAACCCCGGCAAGACGATCCTTCTGACAGCCACCATTGAACCCCATGAAGCCCGCTCCATTGGAAAAACTGTTGCCAAAAAAGGGGTCCATTTGATCGATGCGCCAGTCAGCGGGGGGCAGAACGGGGCAGAATCAGGCACGCTGGCTTTGATGGCCGCAGCAGACAAAGAGGTGTGGGATGAGAATCTGGACCTCATGAAAGCAGTCGGTGAAAATATCTTTCATGTCGGTGAGGAAATCGGCATCGGCCAAACGGTCAAGGCCTCCCTCCAAGCTCTGATAGGATGCACATTCACAGCTATCTTTGAATCACTTGTTCTCGGAAGCAAAGCAGGCGTCAGCGGCAAGGTACTTTATGAAGTTTTCAGCGCCAGTGGAGTAAGCAGTCCTCTCTTTAAAAATTGCGCGAAACTGATCATGGACCGAAAATTCAAAGATACAGGAAGCCAGATAGGCACCATGTACAAGGATCTGGGTATCACTATGGATCTGGCCCGTCAAAATGGGGTCCCGATGTTCACCACTGCTGCGGCACAGCAATTGTTTCAATCTGGTATTTCTAAATTCCCTGAAGAGGACAACTGGACCATTACAAAAGTACTGGAAGAAATCGCCGGAACGGAAGTCAAATGGTAAGAGGAAAAAATCAACAATGAACAATAACAAAGCAAAATTAGGGGTCATTACCGATGGAATCAGCCGGGATTTCGAACGTGCACTTGAGGTAATGACCAAGGCTGGGCTTGAATATGCCGAGTTACAATTTCTCTGGGACAAGGAAGTGGGGGATCTTGATGCGGATGAATTAGCACGAGTCAAGCGCCTCGTTAGCGATTACAAAGTCAAGGTGGCCTGTATTTCAAGGCATAATTTTGTCGGCATGGGAGTGAACCAGACAGAGGTGGGTGACGAACAATACAACTGTCACATGGATGGATTGAAAAGGTGCATTGAGATGGCACAAGAGCTGGAGTGCCCCAAAGTACGTATCATGAGTTTCCGCCGGGAAATGATTCTGTTTGGTAAAGGGGGTGCGGAACATTGGGTCGCCGCCAATGGTGCATGGGAAAAGCTGCTTGAACTCCTTAAACCACCCGTAGAGCTTGCTGAAAAAGAGGGAGTCCAACTCGTACTTGAAACCGGCAACAATGCAATGGTTCCCTCCGCTTATCTCGGTAGAAAGCTGATCGAAGATATGGGCAGCAAACATTTAAAGATTCTATGGGATCCAGGCAACTGCCTTTGTGCTAACGAACCTGCATATCCAGATGGTTGGGAAGCTCTGAAGGGCGGATTCATGGGACATTTGCACGTCAAGGACGCGATCGTGGAGATGAATAAAGCAACCGTCACTTTTTGCCGCATGGGAGAAGGACAGCTTGCTGATAGCTTTGAACCCATGGCGCGCGGCCTCAAGGAAGACGGTTATGACGGGGTTGTTTCTTTTGAAAGTGTTCATTGTGATGAACAAGGAAGTTTCGAAGGAGGCTTTCTGCGATCCGTCGAAGCATTCAAACGAATTTTCGGCTGATTCGGTTCACGCATCCTGCCATGGCATTTCTGAAACACCAGCTGGGCCAAGGCCTCTTTGGGCTACTTATTCTAGTCATTTTGACGTTGGGAGTTTCATGTGAAAAACAACAGGACATCATCGTTTTCCGTTATTCAAATAGTCAACCCAAAGCAGCATTGCGCAGCCAATCAATGCTGTTTTTCGAAAAGGAGCTTGAGAAGCGCACTCAGGGCCGGATTCTGGTCGAACTTTATTTCGGAGGGGTGTTGGGAAATGAGCGTGAATTGATGGACTTTGTCACCATGGGAGTGCTTCAAGGCACTCGTGGTGCCTATTACGCAGATGCCAATCCAAAGTTCCAACTATTCACGCTTCCTTTCCTTGTCGATGATTGGGATCAGGCCCTGCGATTGATGCAGAGTGAATTCACGGCTGACATAAATCGCAAGGCAAAAGAACGTGGCTTCCACATCCCGGCCACAGGCATATCTCAAGGCTTTCGCGCGCACACCAACAGCAAACTGCCCATCACTCATCCAGACGATTTGAAGGGTCTCAAAATGAGGGTTCCACCGCAGGAGGTTTATCTGCGCACCGCACAAGCCTTTGGTGCCAATCCTCAGGAAATACCTGCCGTCGAAATCTACCAAGCCCTAAAGACTGGTGTAGTGGACGGCCAGGATAATCCACCTTCCAACATTTGGGACTATAAAATCCACGAGGTGTCGAAATATCTCACGATCACCCATTATTCCACCGGTCCAGATCCGTTAATGGTTCATTTGAAATGGTATGAAGAATTACCTCAGGATCTAAAAAGAATATTTGACGAGGTGGCACGGGAAACCATGCTTCTGAGCGATCAGTTGAACCGTGGAAAGGAAAAAGAATACATTCAGATGCTCGATGATTCCCTGGAAGTTAATTTTCTTTCCGGAGAACAACTTAAACCTTTTCAAAATGCGGTGAAACCCGTCTACGATTACTTTGTTTCCAAGGGCGATTTTTCTTATGATGATGTTGAATCAGCCAGACGCGAGGCTCGAAAGGCAGAAGTATCATCGAGAACAACAGAATCCAGATGACATCAACCTCCACTGAGACAAGCCAAGATTGAAAAACAAACTGATCAAATCCATCGAGATCCTTTTGTCAGGACTGGTGTTCGTCATCTGGCTGACGATTGTCATACTGGTGACGTTGCGTTATGTCTTCAACAGCTCTATTCCGGGAGCGAATGAATGGATCGTGATCTTATTCGTTTACGCAACCTCCCTGGGAGCGGCTCTGGGATTTGGAAAAGGTGGGCATCTGTCGATCGAATTTGCCGTGGCGAAAGTATCCGGCAAATTACGCTGCTACATTAATCTATTGCAAACCACATTGCTCTGCTTGCTTCATGCAACCATTGTTGTGCTGAGTTTTTATTGGATTTGGAAAACCGGACATTTCCTGATGCCCAGCACAGGATTGCCGCGGTGGGTGGCACAAATCAGCATTCCAATTGGCGGCATCCTTGGACTGGTTTTTATTTCATTACGTTTTAAGCAACAGATGAAAAACGCATCACAAGCCAATCCATCTGAAAATGGATCTAAGTTATGACCGTCCTTCTGATCACCTTGGCCCTCCTTCTGCTTTTGGGTATTCCCATAGCTTATGCACTAGGGATGGCCTCTTTGCTTTACTTTGTTGTGGCGCAACCCGAGCTGTTGCCAGTGTTACCTCAGCGTTTATTTGCGGGCATGCAATCCTACGCCCTGATAGCGCTTCCTCTCTTCATTTTCATGGGCCAGTTGATGAACTCCAGTGGGATCACCCAACGACTGGTCGATTTGTGCCTTGTATTCGTAGGCAGGTTTTCGGGTGGACTTGGCATGGTCAATGTCAGCACAAGCATGCTGTTCGGCGGCATATCCGGATCCTCCACTTCAGATACGGCATCCATCGGATCAGTGCTTATTCCGGAAATGAAAAAACGTGGTTATCCACTGAGTTACGCATCAGGAATCACAGTGGCTTCCTCGACGATGGGTATGATTCTTCCGCCAAGTATTCCCATGGTGCTTTACGCCGTGTCAGCGCAGGTATCGGTGGGAAAGCTTTTTCTAGGCGGCATCATACCGGGTCTGATGGTAGGCATTCTGCAGCTCTGCATTGCGGTTTGGATTTCCAAGCGCAACAATTATCCTAAAGAAAATGCGGAAGGATCATGGAAGCGTTGTTTCACTGCGGTCAGTCAATCTGTTCATATTTTGATCATGCCTGTGTTTGTCGTAGGAGTAGTGGTTTTTGGTATCGCAACAGCTACTGAGTCTGCGGCATTAGGTGGCTTGTATGCACTGGGCATTGGAATCTTTTTCATGCGGTTTCTAACGTTGAAATCTTTTTACGAATCCTTGCTCTCTGCTGCCAGAACAAGTGCATATATTATGATCATCATTGCTTTTTCTCAGGTGTTTGTATGGATACTTGCTTTGGAAAGAGCACCCGAGAGTATGACTCAATTGATGCTTTCTCTGGAACTGACACCTACTTTGCTCATGCTCTTGATCATGGTCATCGTGCTGGTAATCGGTACGGTGATTGACGTCAGCCCAGCCATTCTTTTACTGACGCCTATATTGTTACCGGTCATTACGAAGGCCGGAATCTCGCCTGTTTTATTCGGTGTGGTCTTTGTGGCATCGTTGGCTATAGGCGCCTGCACTCCACCCGTAGGGAATTGTTTGAATGTTTGTGCACTTATTTCAGGTCAGCGAATCGGAACCATTTTTCTGGGAGCACTTCCCTTCCTTTCTGCAAATATCGCCACTCTGCTGGTGATCATTTTCATTCCCGAACTGGTTCTGTGGCTGCCTAAACTGTTTCTACCGTGACGGACTGAAGCTTCCCGCTCATAAACGCAGTATCTCTTCGGCGTGTATGTCGGCGAGCATTTCGACGGTCCCTGTAGCTCCACAATTCCGAAGTGTCGCTGAATCAAAGTTTCCAGTGGCCACGGCAAGTGATTTAGCACCAATGCTTTGAGCGCATTCGACATCGCGCGGTGTGTCACCAATGATCAGAATCTCCTCCGATAGAAGGGAGTCACCTATGACTTGCTTGGCTCGCCTTTCAGCTATGGAGGCGAGTTCATTCCGACAGGTGTGATCATCTCCAAATGCCCCCAGCTTGAATCGACCCCACAAATCGAAATGACGTAATTTCACCTCTGCAGCGAGCCGCGTATTTCCTGTCAATAAACCAAGCTGGACCGTTGCATCGTGAGCCGTAAATGCGTTCAATAACCCACACACACCGGGCAATACAACACCTTCCACCTGAGGCAACAATTCTCCTAACCAATGGGTATAAACATGAAAAAAGGACGATTCCAGATTTTCGGTAGCTTCGATGGAGTGATGATCCAGAAACTCCTTCAGCAGGGATGTGTCCGTTCGACCTGCAAAATCCAGCAGGGCTGCACCCTCTGGCAGATTGAACAAGGTCCCAAAAGCTCGACCAAAGGCCATGCTACCAGCCCCGGCTGACCGGATCATGGTACCATCAATATCAAATAGAATCAGTTTTATCATCGCACAATGACTTGCAAAAAGGTTGCCAAAACTGTAGAAGACTGACGCCAACTATGCCACCAAAACCCAGCCAAACTGCCGAGGATTACTTGGAGCGTATTCACGAACTCATTGAAGAAAAAGGGTATGCTCGAGTCGTTGACATTGCTTCCTCACTCGCCGTTCGCCAGGCTTCGGTGACAAGCATGGTTCAAAAACTGGATGAATTGGGCTATCTGAATTATGAAAAATACCGTGGCCTCGTTCTAACGGATGCCGGACGCGAAATAGCACAAAGAATTCAGCGTAGGCATGAAATGTTATCGCGTTTCTTCTCACTTCTAGGGATTGATGCAGCTACTCAGCAGTCGGATATTGAGGGTATTGAGCACCACCTTAGTTCAAAGACACTGGAAATGCTCACCTCTCTCACTGACTTTTTTGAAAAGAATCCTGAAACTCTCGGAGCGTTTCAGAAACATTTTCAACCGGGAGAAAACACTGGGCAAGAAGCCGATTCCAATCAAGAAGCAAAGCTACCAGAGAAATGAACCAAATCGCAATCTTGTGCAGGAAAATCCCCGCGCTGTGTGCGTGCATTTTCGCCCTCGTCTTTCAAGACAGGATGTGCGGTGGTTCCCTTGACTCAATCATCGATTCCATTGATCCAGACATTTCAAAATGGGCTTCTCTGGTCATCGCTCATAACACTGAAGGCCAAACTGAATTCGATTGGCATTATTACCGCAACAGTCGTGAAACTGTTGATTTCTGGCCAGCAAGCACGATCAAAATTTACACTGTCGTGGCTGCTTTGGAATACTTGAACGAACTAAAAAGACCTTTGGATTCGACATTGGTATTCGAGAGACAAACTGATGATCTTTGGCATTTGGATACGGCACGTACGATGCGTGAGATGATCAGTGAGGTTTTCCGTCGATCCTCAAATGAAGACTATAGCTTGCTTCTTCGATTTGTCGGTATCGATCGAATCAACACACAATTCCTCATTCCCGAAAAAGGATTCCCTCATTCTGCACTCATGCGGGATTATGTCACACACAGACCGATAGTGTATGAAAATACCGAACCCCAGCGAATTCATATCATTACCTCCCAACAGGAATCCATGACCCTCACCCACACCTGGTCTGGTATCTCTTTTGCCGAACAACGAGGCGCCACGATTTTGAGTTCGAAGACCGGGAACTGTACATCAACCGCTGAACTCGCTGAGTGCATGCGCCGCATCATGTTCCATGAATCCATTCCTGAAGCAGAGCGCTATCAACTGACCAATGCACAAGTGGACGCCATCCGTTACGGTGGTGGCGGCCTTTACGGCCTTGAGAATAAAGAAGCCGGGCCTTATGCATGGGAAAGTGATTTAAAGAAAATATTTCCAAAGGCACGCTATTTTCACAAAGCAGGAATGATCAGCAATTACACGCTGGATGTAGCCTATATTGCGGATGAGAATTCCAACACGCGCTTTATCCTTAGCCTTGCTGCCAAAACCGGTAAAGGTGATACCATCCGCAAAATGGCAGGTGCCCTCGCCAGATGGGTGCACTCTCAATGACTGCTGGAGTATTTTGTGATCACAAAGTGAAGTTGACTGATCTGCCATACACAGATAATTGCGGGATATCCCGTCGAGCAACCCTCGTGGTTTTCATACTTTCTGCTCATGCTAACTTGGGATCCCATGAAATCTTCAAGAACAAGCCACCTTTTACTATCCCGCAACACAGATAAAAGATTCCGTGCTGTTCAGTAAAGGCTGATCCCGTCAAATCCCACCATATTGACCCCGAACAAATCCGTATATTCTTACGTATGATTGACGTGAACTCATAACAGCTGGATGATTGAATTCATCTGGAATGCGTGACATGGTTCTTCGCATGGAGACATTGCCACAAACCACGGCCTGCTTCGGCTGCGGACATGGAAATCCTGCCGGTGTTTCACTCAAGATGAGAACGGATGGAAAGGCGGTTTATGCCGACTGGACACCTCGTCAGGAACATGCAGGTTTCAGTCACGCTGTACACGGTGGAGTCATTGCAACGGTTATTGATGAAATGATGGCGTGGGCCTGTGGAATTCTGGGAGGTAAATTTGCCTATTCTGTCGATATGAACATCCGCTATCACAAGGTAATCGAACCGGGTATGAAGATCCAATGTATTGGTAATCTTGATGAAAACCGGCGTGGAAAGCTCTTTTTGGCAAGCGCACAGCTTCTGATGGACGACGCCAAGGCAGCCTCTGGATCAGCCAAGTTTTTTCCATTGAGAGGACATCAGGAATCGATGCTCCAATCCGAATTTGGAAACCAATGGGAGGAAATACAAGGAGCGATGAACAAATACAGGATACCTCATCCGATATGAAATTAAACGCGAGAGAACGTTGACATGGATATGCTGGAAAAGGCCATTGGCATTGCACTTAAAGCACATCAGGACCAGATTGATAAATACGGCCGCCCCTATGTTTTGCATCCCGTTCGGGTCATGGCCCGCTTCAGGAACCCGGTCCTCCAGCAAATCGCTATCCTGCATGATGTGGTTGAGGACAGCGCATGGACCTGCAAGCAATTGAGGGCTCAAAAATTTTCAGTAGAGATCATAGAAGCTATCGATGCACTCACACGCCGACAAGGTGAACCATATGATTCCTTGATCGAGCGAGCCGCGCTCAATCCCCTCGCCCTTCAAGTAAAGCTTGCCGATTTGGAGGACAACATGGACATTCGCCGCATGAAAGACATAACACAGCAGGACGGGGAACGTTTAAATCGTTATCGCGAAGCTCATGCAAAATTAAGTTCGGTAAAAGAGCAGCAAATAAGTCAAATCTCAGATTAAGGATAAACCATGTTTCGTCCCTGTATCGATCTTCACAATGGCCAGGTAAAACAAATCGTAGGCGGCACGCTGACCGACAAAGGTGACCAGCTGGAAACCAACTTTGTTTCAGAACGATCCAGCGCTTGGTTCGCCAAACTTTATCGCAAAGATGAACTGAAAGGTGGGCATGTGATCCAACTGGGTCCGGGCAATAAGGAAGCTGCATGTGCTGCCCTGCGAGCCTATCCTGATGGCCTTCAGATCGGTGGAGGCATTCACGCTGACAACGCACTCGAATTCATAGAAGCTGGTGCCTCTCATGTCATTGTCACCTCCTGGATCTTCGATGGCCCCATTTTAAGACGCGATCGTTTGGATGCCCTGATGGAAACGGTCGGAGCCGAACAACTCGTGCTCGACTTGAGCTGTCGATTGCGAGATGACTCCTATTACGTCGTCACGAACCGCTGGCAAACCTTTACAGATTTGATATTAAGTCGTTCTGTTCTGGAAGATCTGGCAAGCTACTGTGATGAATTTCTGGTTCATGGAGTCGATGTCGAAGGTTTATGTGCAGGCGTAGATATAGAATTAGTGAAGAAACTCAGTAAATGGAGCCCAATCCCGATCACCTATGCAGGAGGTGCCCGCTCGATGGAAGATTTACAGTCAGTTCACGATGAGAGCCAAGGAAAGGTTGATCTCACCATCGGCTCAGCTCTGGATATTTTTGGAGGGACGGGTCTTACTTACGAGGAGGCGGTGGAATTTAACCGCCGACACGTTTGATTATTTGTTTTGTGACTGAGAGCTTGGTTCACCTTCGTTTTGGAACGTGGCGGGGGATACATTTTTTTCAAGACAATACAAAAATTTTTCGCCCCGTAAGAATAGTTGATTTCCCACCAGTGCAGGCGAAGCACTGAAAACGTCGTTGAGTCGGTTTACCGAAAGAAGTTTCGAATCGTCCGCATTACTCATGACAAGAGTGATACCTTCACGACTCGTGATATAAATTCGATCAGCCGCACCGACTGGAGACGCGAATAGAACCCTGACCAATGGCAACCGATAGGGACCACCCAGGGGTTCGCCTGTCATGAGATCCACGCAGGATAGAATTCCCTGAAGATGCCTGAGAAAATAAAGTTTCTTGCCATAGAGCAGCGGACTGGGAACATAAGGAGTCAAGCGGTTCATACTCCAGACAATTTGATTCGTATCTGTTAAATCACCAGTGGCACCTTCAAGCCGTATCGCCAGCATGGCTTGCCAGTCGTAACTGTTGGATGCCACCAGCAGACCATGGCCGGCAACAGGAGTTGCAACCACATTGCGAGAAAGACCACCGCATTCCCATATTACTTTCCCGGTCAGCAAATCATATGATCGGATTTTACCCGTCGCACTCACAATGACCTGAGGCTTACCAGACTCCTCAACGATCAAGGGCGTGGACCACGAAGTTGACTCATTTCGCGATACTTTCCATATCTCACTACCATTCGATTTATCCAAACAATATACAGCTGACTCTCCCTCGTGATCCCAGTTCACGATCAGTCGATCATCATGTAAAACAGGCGAGGAGCCTTCCCCATGAGCGTGACGAGTCTGCATTTGACCGAAGTCACGTTCCCATATGAGATCACCCTGCATGTTCAATCCGTAAAGACCATGCGACCCGAAAGACACGATGACATGCTCCCCATCCGTGACGGGCGAGGCTGAGGCTAAACTTCCGGTGTCATGACCGCCTTCATGCGGAAAGGTGCGATGCAGATCACGTTGATAACGGAGAGAACCATTCTGACGATTGTAAGCCAGCATACTGAATAAATGGTCTTTTGATACAGGGAGGTTGTCATGAGCGCCATCAGCTTGATTGTGAATGGGTGGCTTTTCAGGTCCAACAGGAATCGCGCAAGACACGAAAACGGTATCCTTCCATACGACAGGAGTCGAATGCCCCTTTCCGGGAAGCGAGGATTTCCACCGCATATTTGAATCCTCCGACCATTTCACCGGAGGATTGGCTTTGGGCCCAACCCCATTGTTCAAGGGTCCGCGCCATTGCGGCCAGTACAACAAAGGGTCCTCTGCTGCAAGTGACCCGCAAAAAAAAACCAATAGCACAAGCCACTTCATTTGGAATGGGTCCCGACTATTTCTTCTTTTTGTAATCTCTCCAGCGACAGTAAGTTGGATACATAGGTCCATGATCCCATATGCAAATGCTCAGCCGTCCATTTGAGAGACATGGTTGTTCGTTTTCGTATTTCAGCAGCCAGCTTGATTTTAACTGGATCGCCTTTACGCATTTGTTTTAGATGAGAAACAGAAAGCTTTTCTCTGCGCAAGAGTTCCTTGAGCAAGTCCGTGGCTTTCATTCTCTGCGATTCCCTGAAAATGACTCCTGACTGAGCTTCATTTTCGTCCGCTGCGGCATCTAATTTTACCAGAAGCTCCCTTCGATTGGCTTCTTCCCCATAGAACCAGCCTTTTCGAATGGCCTCGTAGTCTTGAAGCGAGCCAGCAAGTTCTTGTAGTTTCCTGTCTTCCATTAACAGTTCGAAGCGATGACGACCGGACATATTATCCGTTTGAACACCTTTTTCTGCCATCAATGGACGTGGTTCCAGCCAGATGGGACGCTGAGTGGGTTCAAGAAGATAGAGCGGATAACTGCTCCAAGGGTAATCTTTGAGTGCCTGCTCCCGAGTTAATAGATTGGAACGTACAGGATTCAAGTGAATGTAGTCGCAAACCTTGTGCAGATATCCCGTATTGCTTCCGTCGACGATCAAAGATTTGTATCGACCTGCAAAAAGGTGGCCTACGCGCTTATGCCGTTTGTTAAAACGGGTGGAGTAGGTTCCAAGAAGCCATTTCATACCCGCAACCAGATTGGGCTGAGGTGTTTCAAGACAGAGATGAAAATGATTGCCCATCAAGCAGAATGCGGTAACACGCCAGCCTGTTTTTTCGCAAGTTTCCCCTAATGCCTTGATGAACATTTTGCGATCCTTTGCATCCAGAAAGATGTCTTGCTTGCCATTGCCGCGGCTCATCAAATGATAAACAGCCCCAGCATATTCGACACGGAGTTTTCGAGCCATGAGAATAAATTACTACTCAGCGGACCAGGTGTCAATAGTTAGGACTGACCCTTATTGTATTTTAAGAATGGCATGGATCTTGTTGTTATTCAGTTGCAAGAAGCACTTGAAATTATCAACCGGCCCCGAGGGTCTGCAGGAGTAATGTGATGAGATTTAAATATGCGCAAGAAAGAGTTCGCCAATTAAAAGGAAGTCTTGAACCGACGGAGAGTTCGGTCGTAATCGATTGGCCGACCATGGATCAAAAGGGGAAGGAATTGAAAATTAAACAGATTCGATCTGTCCGGAGTAAACAGATCGAGCTTCGGCTTCGCAAATGCGAATCGCATTCAATCCATCTTCAGGGGTGACAACACTGGGCCGTTTCTCCTGATTAATACAGTCCACCAGATGCTGGATTTCACCAGCGTAGCCATCGAGACCTTCCATCTTGATGGTGCGGCCTTCTTGCCCGGCTTCAAACAATTTCAAGGCATCATCACCACGGGCAATGTCATAATCCACTGTGGCATTTTCAAAAACGGCGTTGTAGGCCATATTAAAACCAAATCCGGGTGTCATCGCCCAACTTCCCTCTGCTGAGATACAGGCGCCTGAATCAGTCATGTATTGCGTCACGACATGATCAACAGCACCACTGACTTTGGTGAATCCGGTGGAAAAAACGGCCTTGGGCACACCAAAACAGAACTGCACAAAATCCGTATCGTGAATGTGAAGGTCAAGAAGGGCTCCTCCGGATTTTTCACCATTCAAGTAATTCTGCTGACTCCACGCCGGTGGTTCCGCGATTCGTCGGAAACGAACTCCCAAAACTTTTCCATAGGTATTTTTATCGATGGCTTTTTTCAAAAAAGCCCATTCCGGCCAAAAGCGCAAACACATGGCAGGCATGAAATGTGTCTTGGGTGCTTGCACTGCTTTGACTAGTTTTTCGGCCTCGTCACGTGTGCGCGTAATGGGTTTCTCACAAAGTACGTGCTTGCCCTTGCTCAAGGATCGAATCGCAAGATCAGTATGGGTATCGGTGGGAGAGCATATGTCGACCAGCTGAAGCCCGGGGTGATCAAGGAATGTATCGACATCTTTGTATCCCTTGATTTTTGCCATGTCCAGTTTGACTGGCTCCTGATCTCCGACATTTCCAAAAACACCACTCAAATCCCCGTCCAACCTTCGTCCACTTGGGTTACAAACGGCCACTATCTCCACGTCTTCAAGTTGACGATAGGCTTTGATATGGGCCACGGACATGAAACCCAATCCAATGATACCTGCCTTGACTTTATCCATGATCTCGATGCGTCAACCTACCAGATCGCTGACATAGTTTTTTGCTGCAAGAATATCTTCAACACGCTGTTCGCCTGCTTCACGCTCAATAGCAAAGGTACCTGTATATTCAAGTTGATTGAGCGTGGCGAAGAAATCCTTCCAATCCACCTGACCAGTCCCGGACTGAACCTCTTCACCCCATTGACCGGCCTCGAGGGTGCGCGTCGCATCTTTGATGTGACACTGTTTGAGATAAGGCGCCAGAACCTTGAGTGCCTCAATAGGATCTCCCTTATCGTAAAGAATCATGTTGGCAGGATCAAAATTGACACCCACATTAGGCAATGCGAGTTGATCGAGGAAATCTTTGAGTGTTTCAGCGGTCTCCTGACCTGTTTCAAAACCAAGGTCCATTTCATTTTCACCGAAAAGTTCACCGATTTGACGAATTCTATTCATCAACTTGGCAAACGCTGGATCACTCGGCTCATGGGGTAAAAATCCCGCATGAAAAGTAACGAGTTTCAAACCCAGATCTTTGGCAACAAGGATATTCTCTTTGAAATTGGCAAGGTTTTCAGGCCAGGTAGAATCGGGTACCACGCCTCCCGTTTCCTTGATAGCCTCCATGGTCGAGTAATCCTCTCCGACCGTCACCATCATACCAGAAACTTGCGAAATGTCAGATTCGCGGCACAGATCCCCATACCTTCCCCAGATCGCAGGGTTTTCCCGCAGGGGATCCAAGGCAATCTGTACTTTTGAAATACCTATCGTTTTTAAGTGAGCAAGCAGCGCTTCGGGCGTCTCAGGCTGGAGTGACCAAGTACAGACGGCCAATCTATCTTCAACAGGCAATGGTAAACTCATAAGGAATGACTCAGGGTTAATTACCTACATTTTCCTTCGCATTGAGAAGAGAAAGCACTTTGTCCGTCAAATCATTGGAACCATCGTTGTAGAGAACAATCGGTGTTTCAGTTCTTGCTACCGCAGCGCTGTCAATAACCATAGACAATCCGTCTGCTTTTGCAATTTGTGCGATTTTTTCGCGTATGTCCCGCACGATGTTCTTCTTCATGCGAGCTTGTGTTTCGGCAATCTGAGAGCGTGTGGTGTTGTCGTAATCGGTAATGTCTTTCTCCAAACCGCGCACTTCGACAAGTTTTGCGTCCGCTTCCTTGCCTCGCTTCTGGCGCTCGGCGTTTGAAAGAGCACCTTCGTCGGCGCTCTCACGCATTTTGCGGTATTCTTCATTGATCGCCTGATATTGCTGGATGAGCTTTTCCCGACGTATCTGGTAGTCCTTACCCTGCGTCTGAAGATTGTCCGAAATCTGTTTTGTTTTCCAGTATCCGTCAAAGACTTTTTGCAAATCAATGGTGGCAATCTTGCCCTGCGCCTGAGTTAGCGGACTTGAAATGATTCCAAGTAAAAGAGCGAGCGATAGGATGGTTTGTTTCATCTTATTTTATCTGTCGTTGTTATGATCAATAGAAACTAAGGAAGAAATGTTGCTCAAGTTGAGACATTTCCTCAATGATGTTTTCTCAAGATTTGTTAAAAAACTGCATCTCTTGCTGGAAATGAGAAGGTCCCTCTGAATTGTCCCTAGAATGGACGTTCCCATCCCACACCAAAGTTGAATCGGCCGCTTGCATCATTAAAATCATCCGAAGTAATCGGAATACCATAATCGAGACGAAGTGGACCGATGGGAAGGTTCAAGCGCAGCCCAAGACCAAAGTTATCGTTGTAGGCGCCAGTATCAAACAGAGTGGCACCACTGGCTGCAGGATCTGGATTGGTCACACGTGAATCAAAGCTGTAGGAATCTTGAAAGACCATTCCGATATCATAAAACAGGGCAAATCGCAGTCGCTCGATGATTGGTAGACTGTATTCAGCGGATGCAAACCAGTAAGTGCTGCCACCAAATGGCTCCTGCTGCCCATCTTTGGGACCCACATCACGGAATTTAAAACCTCGGAGGTTACGAAGGCCACCCAACCAGTAACGGTCAAACAGGGGTACTTCATCAGTATTTGCGTAGGCATCGGCAACACCCACTTCTCCCAATACTTCCAGAATGTGGCCGGAACCAAACCCCTTGAAGTAATGCTTCGTGGTTAATTCAAGCTTGTATGTGTCCACTTCAGCACCGAGAGGACCCCCTGATAATTGTCCTCGCAATCGTGTTAACTGACCACTGTTGGGCAGGAACCCCCCGCTGCGAGTATCGTAGGAAATGGAGGAACCAACCTTGGAGATCATGGAGTCACCTTCCTGATTCTGGAAAAAGTAGGAAGCTCCTGGCTCCACATTTTGAATCCCGATGCTTTCAAGGGTGTAATCAACACCCCCGATGATAAAGTCACTTCCCAAAGTCTTGCGCAGCCCCAACTGAGTTCCCGTACGTCGCTCATCAAAGACACTGCTCACATAACTGAGTTCGCGATGGTAGAGGTCTTGCTGGAACTCCAGTTTTTTGTCGAACAGCCAGGGTTCGATGAAAGTCAGTTGATAATCCTGCAATCTTGTTCCTGCTTGAGCACGTAATCGAAGCTTTTGACCACCCCCCTGAAAGAGAGGTGGTTTGAACAGATCGAAGTTACCCTGCGAAAGTTCAACGAATGCAACCAAGTTTTCAATGGAGTTGAATCCAGCGCCGATTACAAAATTACCCGTGTTCTTTTCTTCAACAGAAACCACCAGGTTTTTTCGGTCTGGAATATCAGTCGGTTCAACTGCAATTTCCACTGTCTCAAAGTAAGTTAAACCTCGAAGTCGTTCCTGACTAAGTTTGGCGCGCACCATGTTGAAAGGTTCACCCGGCGCAACAGCAAGCTCCCGACGGAGAACCTTGTCCTTGGTTTTGGTGTTTCCACGGATTTCAACTTTCTCGATGTAATCGCGATCGCCCTCGTCGATCTGATAATCCAGATCAATCGTGCCTTTCTCAGTGTTGGCGGATTTGGTCTCTCGGATGCGGGTTTGACCTTGGTTGCGAGGTGTCAGATAGCCGTCGGCCTCGTAGAGATCCTCAAGAGCCCCACGATTGTCATCAAGACCGCCTGGAGTAAAAACATCTCCCTTGTTCATCGCGAGGCGTTTGAGTGGCCCTTTGCGAGTTTCAATGAAGAGAACTTCCTGTGCAGGGTAGATTTCATTCCCCTGAATTCGGAGATCCCCAACCCGGTATTGGTTGCCTTCGAAGATTTCGATGTTGATCACCATTTTGTTTTCCTCGGGATATTCGAACTGAATATCACGGATGGCAAAATCAACATATCCATTATCCCAGTAATGTTGGCGGAGCTTTTCCTTATCCTCAGCAAACTGCTCTTCTTTGAGCACACCGCTACCCGTTAACCATGAGAATGCCCAGCGACGACGGGTTTTGATCACCTTGCGAAGTTTCTTTGGCTTGAAAGCAGATGCACCAACGAAATTGACCTCCTGGATGCGCACTTTCGGAGCTTCTGTCACTTTGAAGGTAACATTACCTTGCCCCCGTTCCTCGGTGATACTGGCCTGATAAACGACTACTGTGTTTTGATAGCCTTTTTTCTGGTAAAATGTTTCGATTTCTCGCGCATCGGTGAAAAGTTTTTTTTCATCGATAGGTTCTCCAACTTTGGAGCTGACCTTCTTCTTCAAGCGACGATCACTCAATCGCTCATTTCCTTCAAAACGAATTTCGGTTAGCCTGGGTTTACCCTGCACAGAGTAGACCAAGTCGATACCGGAGTCTTTGACTTCCCAGGACACATCAACGTTATAAAAATAACCCGTGCCCAGAAGATTTTTGACGTCCTGATTGATGCGGGCTGCAGAGAAATCATCACCGGAACGCGTCTGGATGTTGACGAGTACCATTTGATCACTCACAGAGGCGGGGCCCACATGAGCAACCTTGACGGCTTCAATATTTTTGTTCGAGAGAACGTTCTGACCGGATACCTGTGGCAACCAACATGCCAGAAATGCCCAGACAGGCCATTTGTATTTCAACCGACGCACTAATTTATACGCCCGCCGGGACGTCTTCTTCGCTGACTTTGGCCGCATTTTCAAATCGTGTAAATCCTTTGAAAAAAGTTAGATTCACGTCCCCTGTGGGACCATTTCTCTGTTTGGCGATTAACATGTTCACACCAATGGACTCCTGCTCTGATTGGGCAGGTCCATCATCATCGTCACCTTGACTCGGTTTGTAAAGCAAACCTATCAGATCCGCATCCTGTTCGATCGCCCCGGATTCACGCAAATCAGACATTCGGGGCTTGCGACTTTTGTCTTTTTCAAGCTCACGGTTCAACTGACTGAGCACGATGACTGGCACTGAGAGTTCTTTTGCCAATGCTTTCACACCGCTGGAAATATCGGATATCTCCTGTTGGCGGTTCTCTGCACGACGCGCAGTAGAGTTGAGCAGCTGTAGGTAGTCAATGACAAATAGCTTAATCCCATGCTGCTGCGACATGCGACGGGCTCTGGCTCGAAGCTGGAGAACGGATAGACCGGGAGTATCATCAATCACGATCGGAGCCTTGGCAAGCTCGGTCGCAGCTTGAGTAATTCTTGGGAAGTCTCGTTCTGCAAAAAATCCGTCTCTCACCGCACGAAGGTTGATGCGGGCACGGCAACAGAGCATGCGGAGAATCAGGGACTCGGCAGTCATTTCCAGACTGAACACGCCAACCGGTTCATTTTGTTCCAGAGCAACATGTTCTGCAATATTCATCGCCAGAGAAGTTTTTCCCATACTGGGGCGAGCAGCAATCACGACCATTTCACCCGGGTGCATCCCGTGAGTCATCTTATCCAGATCGTGAAATCCTGAGGATAGCCCGGTGAGCATCCCCTGATTCTTGTGATAAGACTCCAAGGTGGAAATGGCATCACGCACCAGGGTTTTGATCGACTTATCTTCATTTTCAGAGCGCTCTTCACTGATGGACAGGACGTCTCGTTCTACTGTGTCCAGAAGAGAATCAACATTGTCCTGCTCTTCATAAACACGGCCGACGATGTCAGAGCAGGTATGCAGCATTTTGCGCAACACATATTTTTCTCGAACGATTTCCAGATAGTAAGGGAGATTGAGCCCGGAAGGCGCTTTGTCCATCAAATCGTTGAGATAGGCCAGTCCCCCGACGTTGTTGAGTTGTTTGCGATCTCTCAAACTCTGAGAGAGTGTGAATATGTCAATAGGCTGCTTTTTATCGTAAAGTTCAGCGATAAGGTCATAAAGCTCCCGGTGACGCAAGTCATAGAAAACCTCAGCACCTGACTTGAATTTTTCAATGCAGGTGCCCATGTTTTCGTTGGGATTGAGCATCACACAACCCAATACACCCTGTTCAGCCTCAATGGAATGAGGCGGTAAACGATCCAAGGGGCTCACCTCTTCCTTGCGACGAGTTTGGCGCTTGGTTCGTTTCAGATCGGGTTTGTCACTTTGGGTCTCTGTGGCGGCGTTGTCTGGCATCTTCACCAAGGAAAAGACAATCAGGGGAAAAAGGCAAACACGACTTCTTGGAAGGTTATTCATAGGTTATTCACAAAGAAGGTGACGGGAGATTGACAATCAGCATCGAAAATCAACCCTTGGATAAGACGAATGGTCACAAAATTTCCGGCATCACTGATTGATTATCTGAAGAATCTGACAATGTCGGCCGAGTGTCATGGAGTTTATCTCAGGCTTAATTCAAAGCAGTGAAGCATCCGCGCTCGATTGCTGTTAGAAAAAAGAAAAATGTAACTGAAAAAATGAATCAAAACAAAGTTGCCTTTTCCTTGAGGTGTCAATGTCCAAGTGTTTAAGATTAAATCACATGAAGTCTTCATTCGAAACTCTGCGTTTCCTTGCCCATGGTTCATTCTGGGCGATTTCAACTACTCTCATGAATTCAGTTTTTAGCTTGGCAGCCGCAGACTGGCCAGAGTGGCGCGGGCCGCATTCCAGCAACGCAATTGAAGAAACCGGGTTTCCGGTCCAATGGTCCGCCGAGGACAATATACGCTGGAAAGTCGATTTACCTGATCGTGGGAACAGCTCACCCATCGTGGTAGACGGGAAGGTAATCATTACTCAGGCCATCGAAAAAGAACATCGACGCATGACGCTGGCTTTTGACAGACAAACCGGCAAGCGCCTCTGGCAACAGGAAGTTATTTACGACCAGAAGGAAACTACTCATCAACAAAATCCTTACTGCGCTGCTTCGCCTACTACCGACGGTAAACGCATTGTTTCAACATACGGATCAGCTGGTGTTTATGCCTATGATTTGAACGGAAATATTCTCTGGAATCGAGATCTTGGCCCCCAGGTTCACATTTGGGGCAGCGCCGTTTCTCCCGTTTTCCACGATAATCTCTGTATTATCTACCACGGTCCCGGCCCTCATGCCGCGATTTATGCCTTGGACAAAGAAACCGGTAAAACGGTCTGGAAATATGTAGAGCCCGAAGTGAACCAAAAAGGCAGGACCGATGGCTTTCGAGGCAATGAAAATGGTAATACAGGCTCCTTCAGTACGCCCCTCCCCATGGCTTATCAAGATCGTGAAGCATTGATCATGACTTTTCCTAACAACATGGTGGCTTTTGATCCTGCGAATGGTGAAAAGATCTGGTGGGCTTCGGGCATGAATCCTCTCGTTTACACTTCCGCCATCGTTGGAGATGGCATGGCGGTTGGCATGGGTGGATACAAAGGTTCCACCATCGGTGTCCAACTGGGCGGAAAGGGTGAGGTCACCCGCTCTCACCGACTCTGGCAAAACGTGGGAGAAGGCAACAACATAGGATCAGGAGTGATCTATGAGGGCCATATCTATTTCCTCAGTTCATCCGGAATCGCAAGCTGCCAGGATTTGAAGACTGGCAAAACCATTTGGGAAGAACGAGCCCGCGGACAGGGACGAAAAAGCTCCAGCTGGTCCACTATGATTCGCAGCGGTGAACACTTATACTGCCTGAATCAAAGCTCGGAAATGGTCATTCTGGAAGCAAGCCCATCGTTCAATCTAATTGCTATCAATCCGCTCGACAAGGCCATGTGTAACTCTACTCAGGCCATGTCCGACGGCGATATTTTCATCCGCACCTGGGATCATTTATGGTGCGTCAGCAAAATAAAGATAAATACCTTGTGATCCTCCCCAGGCTGAACGCCTGGGTCGGATGCGTTTTGTTGACCTGCATATTTGTAATTCAATCAGAAGAACCCGACAATCTGGACTGGACGCTGCAAGGGTGGTCAGTGCGGATGAGGCATTGAAGAACCTGAAAGAAGGCAACGGCTGGAAAAAGGACAACATCCGTTCGCCGTCGTTCTGGAAGGCAGCAACTCACGTGTGCCACCCGAACTTGTTTTTGATCAGGGGCTGGGGGATCTGTTTGTAACTCGTGCAGCGGACAATGTGGTGGACGTCGACGTCACAGCAAGCATTGAATACGACACTGACCATTTGAGCACCAAATTGACCGTGGTCATGGGCCATACCAGCTGCGGAGCCGTACGCGCTGCAGTGAATTACTTGCCTGATCCCAATGGAGAACAAGCCGAAGTAGTGGACTGCTATTATAGTCATTGATACTATACAATCACGGGAAAAACAGATTCAGCAAACGGTTCATCAGAACGTCGAACAACCGGTGCAACGCCTTTCACCCGTTCCCGACCTGCGCAAGAGCCTCAAAGGCGGCAGTGTGAAGATTGCGGGTGCCATTTACAACATGCACACCGGAAAAGTGGCGTTGAAATAAGCGAATCCGACGTGATTTTTTCCGTGACACAAGATTACTGAAATTCAAAAAGCACACTGAAGACTTAGAGATGAGTAAATCTTAACTCTGAATTATTTGTGTTCTCTGCGGTAAAAAAGAAAAGTTCCTTTCCGCAGTGATAATTGCAACTATCGGAATCCTTCTCACCATTCTTGCCTTGCGATGATCCGTTTTTCTTGAGTGGATAGTGGCATGCGAATTTTTCTGTTGTTTCTGTGGACGTGCTTTGTCATGCCTTGCGGATGGACAAGCTGGGCAGCTCCCAGAAATATCGTGCTTATCTTAAGCGACGATCACCGGCATGACTTCATGGGATTCATGGAAGGAGGGCCGGCCTTTCTCGAAACGCCGAACCTGGATCGCATGGCCGCGCAGGGCGCCCACTTCAGGAATGCATTTGTCACCACTTCACTTTGCAGCCCCAGTCGAGCAAGCATCCTGACCGGACAGTACATGCATCACCACCGTGTGGTTGATAACCAACGTCCGGTGGCAGAAGGGACACGCTTCTTTCCCGAGTACCTCCAGGAAGCCGGATACACAACTGGTTTCGTGGGCAAATGGCACATGGGTCACGACCATGATGAACCTCGCAAAGGTTTCAATCATTGGGTCAGTTTCAAGGGACAGGGAACCTATTTCGATCCCGAACTCAATCTTAACGGTTCCAGAAAGTCGTTCAAAGGATACACCACAGACATATTAGCTGATCAAGCGCTTGAATGGCTCAAGACACGCAGCGATGAAGATCCTTTCCTGCTCTACCTTTCATTCAAAGCAGTGCATTACCCTTTTCAACCGGCGCCACGCCACCACGGACGTTATGAAGACAAGGCCATTGATTACCCAATGACCATGGCCAATACCGAAAGCAATTACCAAACTCAATCCAACTGGATTCGGGAGCGACGGTATGGCATCCATGGAATCGACCACATGGAAACCGGGCCACTTGACAAAGACCCAGTACCTTCCTTCGATGACCTTTACCATCGCTACTGTGAAACCGTGCATGGATTGGATGAAAACATCGGCCGCGTATTGGATTACCTCGACTCCAGTAAACTCATGGAAAACACCATCGTCGTTTATCTGGGTGACAACGGGTTTGCTCTTGGCGAGCATGGGTTCTATGACAAACGCGATGCTTTTGAAGAATCGATCCGCATTCCCATGCTTGCCATGGCACCCGGGCTCATCAAACCAGGTTCAAAAATTGATGCCATGATGCTTAACATGGACCTTGCACCTACCCTCCTAGAAGCAGCAAATATCAATATTCAAAAAAGCATGCAATTGGATGGTCAATCCGCCCTCCCCTGGTTAAGAGGTGAAACCATTCCATGGCGGGATCACATATTGTATGAATACCATTGGGAATGGAACTTCCCGGCAACACCAACCACACTGGCCATAAGAGGAGATCGCTACAAATACATTTATTACCACGGAGTGTGGGATCGCAATGGATTCTATGACCTTGAGACCGATCCAAATGAACGAGTCAACTTGATCAAAATTCCTGCATACCAAGAGCAGATTCTGAGCATGCGAAGCCAATTGTTTCAGGAGTTGGATGCATCAGGAGGCTTAGTACTACCCGTGCGACCACCCAAGGGAGTACAATTTTACGACCGCAAATTGCGGCGATGAAAAAGGCCTTCCCATTTGGGAAGGCCTTTCGGTTGATTATCATTCAGAAGCTCGTTTATCTTTTCTGGGTAAACCATTCAAAAGACAACGAAACTTCATCGCCGGTTGTGATCAAACCAAGCGCAATCTTGGGAGCAGGTGCCTTGATGCCATGGTCAGACATCTTGATAATGACTTTGCCCGCAACTTTCAATCCCTTGTCCGTTGGTGAAATATTCACTGGCATTGAAATTTCCTTTTTCACACCGGAAACTGTCAATTCACCTTTGGTATCGTATTTCAAAGCATCTCCGATTTTACGCTCCCCCTTGGAGGGAGTCATTTCAGTGAGCTTATAAGTGATCCAAGGGTGGTCATCCGCATTCATGGCGGTCAACATGACTTGATCCATGGTAGGCTTTCCACTCTTCATGGATCGGGCTGCCACTTTGACATTCACCTTGGGAGTCACTGACAATGCTGGAACCGCTTCCAGCGAAAGGTCAGAAGGGAACCCCCCCTCAAACTCCATGTTACCGGAGATCAATTTGCTTTCCACGGTCCAGTCGTGCACGGTGGAAGTTCCATCAATCTTCATCGAGCTGCCTTTGAACATGCCTCGATATTTGACGGTTTCAGCGGAGACAGATGTGGCCAACAGCATGGCTGCCAAACAACCATTCCAGATAAGTCCTTTTAATTTGTGTATCATATACTTCTTCAATTAGGTTTAAAATTATCCGAGGTCAAACAAGCTGTCGTCCAGTTCGACACGCTTATTGTTCATGGTCGCTTCATGTGCTTTAACAGCGATCACGTTAGCCTCGAATCCAAGCTGATATCCAGCTGCTGGTTTCTTGGACCCTTCAAGCTCAGCAAGATATTCACCTAGAATTTCATCGTCAGTATCACCGAAACTTGCAATGAAATCTTCCACACCCGACTGGTGGACATATGCATTATGCACGAATGCTTCCAATGCATACCACAAAGGAGTGTCGGTGAAGGGGCTCGCCTTTGCAGCTTCTTCACCGGAACCAGTCACGGTAGTCAATTTGGTCGCATTCGCGACCAAATAGATTCCAACCTCCTTGTGGAAAGTATCCTTTTTGGCATAAACCTCCCAACCGAGCATGGGAGCATCAGCTTCCTTGAACATCCAAGCTTGAGAACCGCGAACCATTAATGCCGAATCCGTACCGTGATACATCTCATATTCGGAATCGAAGCTATTACAGAGTGTGATGTCAACGTAGGATTGAACACCATCAGGGTATTCCAGAGTGACTTGAGCCGTATCGGGAACATCACGTCCATCCTTCCAGAGAAGGTTGGATCCAAATCCTGAAACAGCCGAAGGTCGACCTGAGAGGAACCAGTTATTGGCGTCCAACAAATGAATACCGATTTCACCTGCAATACCACACGACGTTTTTTTATCTAAACGCCAATTGATCTCACGCTCACGTTCATTGCTGGGAGCAGCACGCTTCCAACTGGTCTTTTTGTGCCACTGGGCACGGGCAAAAATAGAATGCCCCCATGCTCCGGTTCGAACGTAGTCCACTAGGAAATGGCGTTGGGGATCACTTCTGTATTGAAGTCCCGCTTGAAAATACTGTTTGGGCGTATTTTTCGCAGCCAGGGCAATGGCTCGGGCATCCTCAATGGAGGAAGCGATGGGTGCTTCGCAATAGACATGTTTACCAGCCTTCAACGCATCAATGACGATCTCTTTGTGCTGATGACTTGGGGTAGCCACGACCACCGCTTCGACATTTTCGTCGGCAAGCAAGTCCTTGTAATTTTCATACTTGGTTGCCTCAGGAGCAGAACGGCCAGTGCGTCGCAGGAAAGCGCCGTAATGATCACAGATGGCGACAACGGGTGCATTGGGCAGAACAGCCAAAGTGCCAACGATATCGCGACCGTGGTAACCGCACCCTATCACGCCGAATTTTACGGGAGGGCCGATGGGAGGCTTGCTTGACTGCGCATTTGCATCTGCAGGTTTGAAGGCGGTCGCGCCGCTGGCCATCATGGCCATCATGCCGGCCATGGAACCTCCCTTGAGGAAGTCGCGGCGATTTAAGTCCATTTTTTCTGTCTGATCTGTCATAAATCCTTGCTCTTATGGGCGCTCATTCAATTGAGTAATTACCATAAAATTGTCACTTAATCACTCTGGGTCAAGGCTGGTGTTTAATCCAGTACTTTGATGCGAATGTTGCGCAAAGCAACGGCGCCATGGTCTCCCTGAACGAATAGTGAGCCGGGCTGATCAACATTGGCATCCAACTCACTGCCAGTAGCCCTGTTTACTTCAACATTTTCGTGTACTTGGACGCCATTAAGAGTCACACTTATTCGATTACCCTTGATGGTGGCCTCTACTTCCTGCCATTCACCTGCGCGCCGGGAAGCTTGAAGTGAAACAGGCTTCACGCTGTATATGGCACCATTTCCACCCATTGCAGGTTTTTTACCGTAGTCATCGAAGATTTGAATTTCATGGCGTCCTCTGAGATAAAAGCCACTATTACTGCCTTTGGGAATCAGGTATTCGTAGCGCACGGTGAAGTTCCAGAATTTATCATTGGTTACAATATCAGTACCATGCTCACCTTTACCTACTGTGTTGACCATCATGCCATTCTGCACATTCCAACTCTTGGCACCGTCTTTTTGACGGAGTTTCCAACCATCAAGGTTAATGCCATTGAACAAAGGTTTGAAGCCGGCTGCACGTTCTTCGGCACTCACTTCGTAGCGGTTGTTAATGGGTTTGCCATCACCTTTGGCAAGACCAAGCGCCCAGTGGATTCCTCCAAGGATGTGTTTCTGGTAGTGATCACTGGTCCAGATATCTTCGCGATGCCCAAGAGAAGTGTAGAAAACTTTGCCTTTGCCATACTCGCTGCACCATGCGATGGGATAATCTCCGGGTGCGGTGGTATTTGGATGGCTATCCTGGCTCAAAAGACCGTGCACGCGATCGCGATGGAAGTTTTTGAGAATATAAATCTCGTCATGCACTTTAAAGTTTTCCCCATAGTGTTGACAGGCAGGATGATGACCATCTTCAACCCGAGCAATCACTGTCGCTTGTGCGCCATGAGTCTGGAACTCGCCACCAATCATGCCGACAAACTTGGGGAATCCATGAAATGTATCTGAGGCAGAATGCATGCCAATAAAGGCTTTGCCGCTTTGAAGCCATTCCAAGAAATACTCGCGATTGGGGATAGGCAAATCACCCGTCGTATTGGCAAAAATGACGCCGTCATAATGCTTGAGGGCTTCTGGATTCATTTTTTCCGAAAGTTCCTCATCGTTACGCGCATAATCCACATCAAATTCTTTGGAGTGATCAGCCAGGGTTCCCAGCACCGATTCAGCGGTGGGTATGGAAGAATGACGGAACCCTTTAGTTACGGTAACAACCAACAGGTTTTTGGATGCGGCCTCAATGGAAGCGCCAGCTAGACAGGCTATCGCGACAATGAAGCCAACGACAGGTCGGGTAAGTGATGATTTATTCATACAATTTTCGATCAATGATTAAATAGTCCCTGATTCTGAAACCAAGATGAAGCCTGTGATAACGGTTCATGACATGTGTCGTCAGGCGTCAGGGTAGATTCTGGTTTAAGCTCTCCACGCAAAGGGTCAAGGAATCTTTCAACCCTAGTTCGTATCGAGCTCCTTAATTGAACCTTTATCTTGCTCTTGCTTAAATAGTTCAGATTTTTCTTTCGATTTCCAAAGTCGCTGCACCGGGATTAAGCTATCTTCGGATGATAACGAGTTGTCCATGGAATTAAGCGACTGAAAGGGAAGCAGCAGATATTTGGGAACCATGTAAAGTGGCTTGATTTGAGGTTCGCCCAAGCTGCCGGTCACTCGATACTCAAATAATTTGGAAACTGGCCAGAGTGCCAGGCTGAATACTTTGCCAAGCATGGGCGCATCCCTGAGTAATTCGGCTTCCACCCTTGCATCAAGGTTGCCATCAAAATCAACCGATCCCTTGTATTTCAATCGAGCCGTACGCTCCTTGATTTCAAGGCCGCTTGTTTCAATCAGGCTGTCCGTAATGGTAAAATCCGCTTGACCGTGCGTAGCGCGACTGTTGCCTAGTCCGGGAGAAAATGCATTCATCAATCTGGAGAAAACCCCAAACAGCGGCGTGTCCCACAACCGACCCTCTCGCAGATCAACTTTTCCGAAGCCCTGCCAACTTTCCCAGTCACCTGTCTCTGCATCGGTTACTCTTAATTGACCATTGAGGATTCCCTCCGACTCTCGTGTCTCTGCGACGACATCCCTCATCAGAGGTCCAAGGTATACATTTTCAAGATCAGCATCCATTTCGAAAGTGGTAGTACCCTTCTTTTTGAGACGAAGACGCATTTCTCCCTTCAATTTACCTTCGTAGAAAGGAGTCTGCACATTGCCAATTGTAAGCTTTTCATGGTCCCATTGAATGTGGCCGCTGATGGTGGGAACGTGAAATTTCCAGAAGGAAAAAGGGCCGCCGTCCACTTCAAAAAAGGCGTCGGCAGACTCAATGTCGTCAAAAGGAATTAAACCATTCATCTTGATTTCAGGTGGCATGCTGAAATCGTAAGGTGCCAGAGTGCGGGCAGTTACTGGCCCTATTGCTCGAGCAATAGCCATGGGCTGCACATGGCTCAGAGCGTTGGTAATGGTGATGAATCGTTCCGCCGCATCAATACCCAGAGCTTCTGCCTGAACTATTCCCTCTTCTCTTTGAACAAAAGGATTGAAAATCTTGAAGTATTTATTCGTGTAACTGCCCTGAGCTTCGACTGTCAGGGCGTCTTGATCGCGATAGCTCATGCGCCCGGTCTTGAGCCTGGCCTCAGCCCCGGATCGATCAAGATGATGCCATCTTCCCCAGATCTTGCCTTTGACTTCAACAGGGTCTTCAAATTCCAATTGTGAGAGAACTTTTCGGCCAGCTGCATTTAACAGCGGTTTCAAAGCTTTGGGCTGAGCCACACTATCTACCTGCCACACGTAATCCTGAGTGCTCGCGTTGCATTCATACCCCAGACGAGTGATACCCTCTGGTCGGTGGATGGTCAGATTCGGCAAACGCCAGAGCATGTTTTCAAAGAAAATATCTGATGAAGCTTTCTCTACAGGTACTCCACGAAAGCCACCTTCATCCACGTCAAAATGACCATTGATGTGCAAGGTCGGCTTGACTTCGCCGCGCCAATCAGGCTGGGTATCGGTCCAGTCAGGCAGGCGGGCTCCTAAAGTGGCTTTGAATCTAGGTGGATTCACCCAGACATATTGATCAATCCATTTTTGTCCGTTGGGCGGTAGCAAGTGCCGAATTTCTCGTGCATCGAAATCGGATATGACTTCCAGTGTCGCCTCACGACTTGGAATATCTAGTAGCCCTTGAAGGTCGACACTGCCACGATAAAGGGAACTTTTCAGTTGCTGAACGTGCAAAGACGGAGCTTTCCATTGCAATTGCGTCTCAAATTCAGATGCTTTGATCCATGGACCATCAACTCCATTGATCTCAGTTTTCAAACCGATGCTGTAGGGAAGCAAAGCAGCCCACCAGGCCCACGATTCAGTGGATGCTTCGAGTACTCCAGCCTCTTTGTTCGGAGTTAAATGGGTGATGAAGGTAGCTTGATCAATGGAGGCCCAAGGTGAGTCTAATCCCTGAATGTTGATTTCGAGACCACTATCCCAATCCAGATCAGAACCGGGTAACCACTGAAAATTTGCTTTCCATTCAGAACGCTCCAGTTGGAGGGAATACTTCTCCAACCACTCTACCTTGTCGGTGACAATTGTTGTCTCACCATGCCAGTGTGCATCCTCATGAGTCGGTGCTTCGAGTCGACCCGTTATAAGGATGGGGTCCAGTCGAAGTTGATCGGGCATTTGAAACTCAGCTGTTCCAGCGAATAAAGCGTTACGTAATGCCCCGGTCCGTGTCACCAACTGCACCGCTCCATTTAGATTGGCGCTGGCTTGGATGCCTTGAATAAACGTGGCAGCGTCCCATGAGAGATTCCATTCAACATTCCAAAAATCCTTTTCGTCGTCACGGGTTGTTATTTCAGCTGTAAGTATGGCTCCTTGGATTTCGCCAAATTCAGTGGTTATCACATCTGATTCAATACTAAATTGAGCCGTCGATTTTTCAGGGTTTTTTGCATCCAGCTCGACATGCACTTGAATCTCCGGAGGTATGCTGAACTGAAGGCGCTCTTTGGTCTCCACAATTTGTTTAACCACGCGCTCGAATTTCATTGGGGTATCAGCAGCACCTTGCCCCTTACTCCATTCCGAAAAAGCGTAAGCGTTGGTGACGCTTCCCGAAAATGCTATCTGCAGTCCGAGCATTTCTGCGTTTAAAAATTCAAGTTCCCACCAATGCTTGGAATGTAACTTTATCTTGGTGTCAATACCAACCGCTTCAAATTCCTCAACCCCTGCAAGCTCGGAATCGATAGGCATGGTGACTCGGCCACCGCGAATAATGGCTTCTTCAATATTGATTTCCTGAGAGAACCATTGAAGGGGGCTTAATCTTACTTGAACGGCTTCCGCTGAAAAGGAAGGTTCGTTGAGATCTTTTGGTGCGACCAAAATCACTTCCTCAACTAGTATTCCATCCGCAGGGGTCCATCGCATGCTGGCAAAATCAAGTTCAAGTCCTTTTGCTTGCAGATTCTGGAGAATTCTAAGCTTGGCAAAATCAGGCAATCCTTGGTGCCCCAAGTACCATAACGATCCAAAAATAAGAATGGCAAAGAGCACAATCAGCAGTGTCCCCCACTTGATACCAAATCGCAGCCACCGCTGAATCATTCCCTTCTGAGGGGGAATATTTGCGTTCATTTTCGATCGACTGCTTTTTTCCATGAAAGTATGTGGCGTATGCTGTAGGTCAACGCATTGGAAATTTCGCAGATGACGGGCCCAGTTTCAAGGTCAACACCCGCATAAATCGCAGATCGAGGGCTCTGCCTGCCAAAGAGAATACGTTTACTCACAGAGCTTGCACCTCGCTCAAAATGAACGGTCAATTGAAGGCCATCTCCCGATATGTCCAGGCCAAACTGCGCATATTGGGCATCACCGGCGTCCACCCAATTACTTGTTCTCGGATGAGAAACAGTTTCGAGGAAATTCTGGTTAAAATCCTGTTGGGTTTCAGTCAGTATGTCGCCATCCAACAACCAAATTCCATTGGCAGATTTGTCCAAACGGATCTCCGCATCCTTTTCGCGAATGCTCATGCGTATGATTTCTTCAACAGGAACATTCCATAATTCCTGATTTCGAATGTCGACAGGATGCGCAGGAAGATCAAGAAGCAGGCTTGCAGGTAGTTCGTAAATTGTTTTTTCATCGGATCGCCTTGCATACATGGAAGCGCCAAAGGATCGGCTGAGCTCCACGGTGAGCATGGAAGATTCAGTTTGATCGGTCACGGTGGAAAAGCGCATCTGGTAGGTTTGAGCACCAAACATATTCTCTTCCAATTCGGAATTCACTGAATCGTGGTAGGCTTTGATCTGGATATTCGCCAGCGTCTGGAAGAGTTTCCTGACAAGCAAGGCATCGGTTGGAAGCGAAGCAGGTTTTTCTAGTTTCCATTTCGTTTGGGAAGCGTCATAAGAAAGCGCAAATGGCTCCTTGGTCACAAATTCCAACCGATTGAAAGAGAAAGCTGGATCAATCAAGTAAGGATCTCTGAATGCACTGGCAGGAACGTTCAATTGTTCCCTGAAAACCACATCCGGAGCAAGCATGATTGCAGGTCGACCTTCCAATTTCGCATAACGCAAACCGGGCTTGTCAGGAACATTGAATCCCCAGGAAAGATGAAGTGGTTTCCTGTCCGCCATGCTGAGGTAAAGCTCCAACACGGGATCTTCCAAGCCCAACCATTTTAATTCTCCAGCCTCCTCCTTGGATAAAAATTCATGCACGTGAAGTGTGGGAAGCGATTTAGTCAGTAAGGTTTCAATCCTCGTGATATTGGCACGCGAATCTACCAGTGCGTCGGGTAAGGAAAAATGCCAGGCTTTGCCATTTGGATTTTTATCCATAACAATGCGTGCATCGACATGACTGATCTCAATATGATCCATGTCTTCAATGTCTGCCGACACAATCCTTGGGTCTCGCCAGGCTTGCAACTGATCCGGCAAACTATCCAGCCAGGACGCATCCACCACCCAGGCATCGGGTTCCTCGTTGAGACGAAGGTATACATGATTGCCCACTGACTCACGATCTCCCAGCTGGACACGCACGGTGTTTTCTCCCTTGGAAAGGATCATAGTGGTGGCAGCGGGTTCCAATCCAAACGTTTTCCAGCCACCTGCTTTCTGAATATCCGCAAGGGAAAGCACGGTTTTGGGTTTCAGGTTTGAGAGGGTTTCCAATAAACCTGAAATCAAGGTGGGATGACCGATGTCCTTGATGGGCTGCGTGAGACTCCAGGTCACATCGTTGCGAACGAATTCCAGATGAGCTTGATCATTGTGAATGGCCAGGCGTTCCCAACTGCTTGATTGTGAGGGGGGAAGCAGGCTCCGTTGTTCGACCCAATCCGAGACCTCTTTCTTCCAGGGCCTCTCAAAGATCAGAATGAATCCCGACAGGACAAATGCCACAATCCATAATAATGTGGTTTGCTTTCGCATCATATGTGTGATGAATTCTTCAAGAATTGGTTAATGAATGTGCAGTCGCGCCACTTTAATAACGTCGTTTAAGCCAGATGAGAAACCCGATTCCGAACACTCCCAGTGGTAGAATCGCCAGCATGAACCACTGAAGCAGTCGCAACGAGGCGGAAGGTACATCCAGTCGGAATTCTGTTAAAGGTCTCGGTCCTATGCCTCCCAGCATCGCATCACGCTCGAGCAGCCAGCTAAGCGCCAAGCCTGCAAAGTCGCGATTCCCTTGTTTTTGAATGTGAACGTTGCTCAGGAATTGCGAGTCGCCTAAAACCAGCATGCGCGAGGCGGGCTGATTCAATCCGCTTTCGATTGAGGGAGTCGCGACCATTTCTGCCATGAGAGAAATGGAACCTCTGAAATCAGTGATGGGATTGTGCACAAAAGCCCCTTTGAAAAATTCGGATTTCGCGACACCGTTCGTTGTGGTTAAAACAAGTTTGCCTACTTCCACTTCCAGATTTTCCATCGGCTTCGTATTGGCTGGCTCAATGGATCTTGGTAGAGAAAGCACCAGGGGCGTACGTGATCCCAGCAAGGGATTCGTTACCGGGTGTGGCACCATATTACCGATAAGCAGTTCACTGCCAGAATAGGTTTGATCATCATCAACCACGTTGTTTCCAACACGCACTCCCCAGCTACTCAACCAGTTTTCCAAACCTGTCCGTTTTCCAAAAGTCTGAAAATGAAAGGACACAAGAAGGCGTCCACCTCGTTTCATGTAATGATCCAACTGCTGAATTTCTTCGGGCGTCCATTGATTCAAAGAACCTGCGACGACAACCGCCGAGGCGTCCGATGGAAAGATTTTGGTTTCACGAAGGTTTAGTGTTTCAAATTGGATATTCTTGTCCTCAAGCACCTGTTTAAATGCCGCATAACCGTCCAGTTTCCGACTTTTTGGATCGTGTTCACCATGGCCTTGAATGAAATAAACTACCGGTGAATTTCCCTCAACGAGGTTCATGAGTGCCGATGTAAACAACATTTCTCCCTTAAAACCCACGGCCTTCATCCTGAGCTGACCCGAGGCCTCTATCGGCAGGTCATCATACTGCGTCAGTTCGCTGACCGAAACGACACGATGCCGCTTTCCAACGGCGAACAGAACAGTTTCCCCTGACTGCTCTGCATCCATCTCATACTGCTGCCGTATCTCCTGAGCTTTATTGCGTTCACGCAAATAATCCACTACCTCCAATTGAATGCGTGCATTGGCATGACGATATTCCTTCAATAAACCCATCACACGCCCATGAGGGGTATCCTGATCATCAGGATCATGAAAAACTACAACCCGCACTTCATTAGTCAAAGATCGCACCCAGTTTTCAGTAAGAGGTGAAAGCATGATCGATGGGTCCTTGTGCCAGATCATGCGAACGGGATAACGGACGGCGAGGTAGTTCAAGCAAGCAGCGATCACCACCACCGCCAAACCGGCAAGAATGAGATCCAGCCAAAACATACCTCCCGCCATCAAGCGACGATGAGATAAATTAGGTATGGTTTTCCTGGGATCCATATTTACATATCATTTTCTGCTCTCAACCCATCGCCAGGTCAGAAATAGAAACAAACCTGTTCCTGTGAAATAAAAGATCAAATGGCTTCCGTTGATGATCCCGCGCACGAAATCTCCCATGTGATCAAACAGGCAGATGTGCCCGAATAGAGTCGCCTGCCAACCCGACTGATCGGGTAGTAGCTCGATGACGAAGCTCAACATGAACAGTACCATTTCAAGCGTGAGTGCCAGCATGGCGGCAATCAGCTGGCTTTTGGTGGCTGCGGAGGCAAGGCATCCAATAGCCAGAAACAAGCCCCCGAGCAGCATGACACCCAAAGCCGTACCACCCACAATACCGGCATCCAGGTATTCCGGATCATTAAAAAATTGTCCAAGCCAAACCATGAACCCCCAAAGCGGCAACCACATCAAACCGTAAAAGATCCATGAAGCCAAAAACTTTGAAAACACAATTTGCAGGTTACTGACAGGTGTGGTCATCAATGCTTCATAGGTGCCGGTGGATTTCTCATGCGCAAAGCTGCGCATGGTGATTGCTGGGCAAGCGAGGAGGACAATAAACCAAAAAAAAGGCGTCGCATAAAATGCTTCCGTCAGGGGTGCATCCATCGCACGACCGTTGTAGGCAAGTATGACCGTTAACAGGCTCAGACCAATCAGAAACATCACCATGCTGAGGATGACGTAACCGGTCAGGGTTGTCAGATAGAAACCCAATTCACGTTTCAAGAGGGTTTGAAAAACACGCACGTTCATTCAGACATCCTTCTGATTGGGGCGCACATGGGTCAAGTGAACGAACAGGTCCTCGAGCGCGGGTTGCTGACGGGTTAATTCTCGAAGCGTCCATCCTCGATGCTTAATTTCCTCAAATAGAAGAGGGCGTATATCGATCTCATCCCTCGCTGTCAAATGACATTTCAAAAACCCATGCTTTAAATCTTCCATTTTAAAATCAGCAATGGATGGCATCGCTTCCAGAGACTGAGACAGTCCCTCCCAGGGAGCAGCGATCTCAGCAACCACATGAGTCAATGAGCCCAAACGTCGATGGATTGTCTCCTTGCTATCGTCCGCCAAAAGCTTCCCATCATGCAGAATCAAAATGCGATCACATGTGAGTTCAACCTCTGACAGGATATGGGTAGAAAGCAGGACGGTATGCTCGGTGGCAAGTGAACAGATCAACTTTCGAAACAAGCGGACCTGATGTGGATCCAGTCCAATCGTGGGTTCGTCCAGAATGATCACCTCCGGTTGGTGAAGAATCGCGTCAGCCACTCCCACACGCTGACGATAACCTTTGGACATCTGACCGATGATTTTGCGTTTTACGTTGGATAAATCACATAAATCCAACACTTCTCCCAACCTTGTGCGCAAACGATCAGCGGAGACACCCTTCAATCCAGCTCGAAAACGCAGATATTCCTCGACCCTCATGTCAAGATGCAGAGGATTATTCTCCGGCATGTAGCCGATGCGTTTTCGAACTTCCATGGGTTTTCTGGCCACATCGTAACCGGCAATCTGAATCCTGCCTGAAGTGGGAGGCATGAAAGTAGACATGATGCGCATGGTCGTGCTCTTTCCTGCACCGTTCGGTCCCAGAAAACCCACTATCTGACCCTTCTTCACAGAAAAGGAAAGCGCGCGTAATGCGGTGTGCCCCGCGTAGCGCTTGGTCAATTGTTCAACCTCTATCATCAATTCATCCGTTCTTTGGCCGTATTGGACAACCTGACACCATTCAGGTTCATTCTGTTGAAAGAATCAATCTCTGACCAAGGAAAAATCTTGGTTTGGGTATCGAAATGGAATGCGAAAACTGTTGCTAGTCATTTCCAGAAGCAGACTATTTTGACAAAATTAGGTGGGCTCAACCAATCAGACACAGCATTTCTTCCTCACTACCCATCTGCTAAAAAGAAAAAAACGCAGCAGAACCATGGCATTTCGCAATCTGATTGCCTTTACTTTCTGGGTATTTCCAGCCTCATATTCGAGCATGAAAGCGCAAAACAGGAGTCTCTTCTATATTCGAATTGTCAGGTAATTACGCCAGATCCAGTGGTATCTTATTGCCGATGGATCACGCATCAGGCATAGATCCTAAACCAGAGATGAATTTATCGGACTGATCCGGTGTCGTTATCTAATGATGGATTCGAGAGCATTCGATTGCACGTGATAAAAACAAGCTGTTGGGAAGAAAGAGCGTATATGAAAACACAAGATATGCATATTGGGATGCACATCACCCACCCTGACCTGGGAGTGGGCGAAGTGATTGGTTTGGGGCGCGGGATGGCTGAGATTGAATTTGAAACAGGCAGACGAGAGTTGAGTCCTGAAAACAGCGGTATCGAACCGCTACAGTCTGAGGCGCATCTGAATGGACTGAAGATGCCGCTGGACGAATTGATGAAGGAAGTCGTGCAATCAACCATAGACTGTCTGGAATTGGAAAGGCCTGAGACAGTAGTTGAGGATCTGGCGCAAAAATGGCAGGACGGTCGGATGGTGTTGCATCCGAAAGATCCACAGCTCCAACCCAAGGAAATCGATCTTGAAACCTTTTTCCACAAGATTGTGATGATGCGCAATAACCTTCGCGTATTGGAGCAGCGCGTCAACAATTCGAAGCAACTCAGTGAGACCGACAAGTTTGACATGCAACAGTACATTTCACGTTGCTATGGCTCGATGACCACTTTCAACATACTGTTCCGACGAAAAGAAGATCAGTTCCGTTCAAAATAAGGTTTATTGATCATGGTAATGTGCCCGTGGTTCAAAACCTGCCTTTCGCATGTAAGCCTCCCATTCAGGCCCATGTGACTCAATGCCCAACCCATGGCGCCTGAACGCCATCCAGTGCGCCGCCTCATGGCAAAGCGTTTCCAGTAACAACGATTCTTTACCAGACTGCAGAAGAGAAGCATTGAGAAAAACAGTGTTGGATGCAAAATGGCACTTGCCTAGATCAGGATCTTCCGCCGGTATGAATTCAATGTTCAAGGTCCGTGGCAAGAGAGTGTAGCCCCAGATCACAGACCAATCTTTCAACTTATTGAACACACATTCCAGCATGGATTGAATGGATGCCTCTGTTCGCTGTGACCTCATCTTTTTTTGCTTTTCTGTTGTTGCCTCATGGCCTGAAATTGTTCACGCCATCTCAAAACCCGATCCCGGATCTTGCGCTCGCTCCCCTGCTCTGTCGGTTCATAAAATTGTTTCTCCACACCCAGGTATTCCTGTGCGACAAAATGGTCGGGATGGGCATGCGCGTATTGATAGTCCTTGCCATGGCCAAGCCGCTTGGAACCTTGGTAATGACCATCCTTGAGGTGTATTGGAACGGGAATGGTTTTTCCTGAACGCACATCATCCAGAGCCTTGTCAATCGCAACCATTGCACTGTTACTCTTGTGAGCAGATGCGATATAGATCACTGCCTCGGCAATAGGGATACGTGCTTCGGGCCACCCAATAAATGAAGCAATTTCGTGTGCCGCATGTGCAAGCACCAATGCCATTGGGTCCGCAAGTCCGACGTCTTCCGCAGCGCAGATCACCACGCGACGAGTGATGAACCGGGGATCTTCACCCGCATGAATCATTTTTGCCAACCAATAGAGAGAAGCATCAGGATCTCCACCACGCATGGATTTAATGAAGGCGGAGATGGTGTCGTAGTGGGCATCACCGTCACCATCGTAAACCACAGCCTTTTTCTGGATGCATTCCTCGGCGGCATCCAGATCGATATGGACCAAACCATCCTCTCCCTTCGGTGTGGTCAAGGCGGCGATCTCCAGAGAATTCAAAGCCTTACGCGCATCCCCATCAGCCAGTTTGGCCAGGTGTTGAACGGCGGCGTCTTCCACATGCAAGTTCATGCTGCCCAGACCCCGCTCTTCATCCTTGATCGCTGTCTCAAGTAACGTTCTCAAGGAGTGTTCACCAAGAGGTTGCAACTCAAATATCTGAGATCTGGAAACAAGAGGAGAATTAACGAAGAAAAACGGATTGTGAGTAGTAGCTCCAATCAGTTTGATGACACCATTTTCAACATCAGGCAGAAGCACGTCCTGCTGAGATTTATTGAATCGATGAATTTCGTCAACAAAGAGGAGTGTGGACGTTCCCGTGTTAGCCAATCGATTGGCAGCGGAACTGAGCACGCGCCTCATCTCAGCCACATTGGACTCCACACCACTGAGCCTTTCAAAATGAGCCTGCGTTCTTTGAGCGATAATTTGAGCAAGGGTTGTTTTACCTGTCCCAGGAGGCCCATAAAGTATGAGTGACTGGATTCGATCGGCTTCAATCGCCCGCCGCAACAATTTCCCGGGAGCGAGTATGTGCTCTTGACCGGCATACTCTTCCAAGGTACGCGGACGCATGCGGGAAGCCAATGGAGCTGACTCCAGCGAACTGGAATCATTGCCAGCGACCGATTTGACATCGTTGGGACTGGATTTGGGAGTAGACTGAAATAGATCACCCTGGCTCATGAGACCATTGTAGATTCCAATTCGAACAGATGCGAGATCTCTTCAATACCTGCTCCTCGATTAAGCAGTGAGCTGCATGTGCGGAGGCAGGTCAGGATGCATCGTTGAATAAATGATCAGGCCTAGAAAAAAGCCCCGCTAGTGCCGTGGGCCACAGTTCCTTGGAACGTGTTACATTAAAGTGGGACTGGCCCGCCGACATTCGACTTCCAGTCAAGGCCTGACGTGGATCGACTCCTAAGGCGTGGTGTCCCATGTTTTTTATTACGGTTCAAGGATAGTATTTCAACACGAGCATAAGTAGGGCTTTAAAATGAGCACATACTAAGGATGTAAAAGATCAAACCAAAGACCCAGGTCATTGGTCATTTGAAGTTATCTCTGTGCGGCACCTCAAACAAGCATTATATCGATGCTGCGTCTTAACGCATCCGACTGACACCAACCAGCCAGAACGCAAATGTGTGATCAGTCGGGATCAGCCCCTGTGGGTCAGGGACGCAAGCACCCGAAAATAGGTCGGAATCTTCCTGAAGTGTTGCCCGGATTAAGGTTACGGTTTCTGCTATCTTCGTGATCATCCCATAGTGATGGATCAAAGGCTTGGCGTGTGTTTGAGAATGAAACGTGGGCGTCTCCCCACAACACATTCAACCCAACAGGGTTCCGGTTGGTTTTGTCATACCCGCAGGCTGCCCATCCGATCCACCAAACAATCGATAAGACCACCAGGGCTTGCTTTGGGGCAGTTTTTCAGGATTGAAGAGTGCAGGATATAAAGCATTCTCATGATCATCTACATAGAGGAAATTACCGATCCCCAGCTGACGCAGATTATTGATACAGCTTACACGATGTGCCTTGTTTTTTGCCACACTGAGTGCCGGAAGCAGCATACTGGCCAATATGGCGATGATGGCAATGACGACAAGCAGTTCAATCATTGTAAAACCAGATTGAGACCTTGATGCCGCTGGGTATGGGTTATTCATGCCTCAAAGCCTCGATAGGATCGAGACTCGCAGCTGCGTTGGCCGGATAAAGACCAAAAACAACACCTACAGCTCCGGAAATACCAAACGCAAGTATAACGGACCAAAGCGTCACAATAGTGTTCATGTCTGTCACAGCGGTGACAATGTAGGGAGTGATGACTCCAACGATTACTCCCACTAAACCACCACCTACAGACAGGACAATTGTTTCTACAAGGAATTGAATTGTGATATCGTTTTTCTTCGCACCAAGAGCTCTCCTTACACCTATTTCACGGGTGCGTTCGGTCACGTTCGCAAGCATGATGTTCATGATGCCAATCCCACCAACCAATAGAGAAATGGCTGCGATCGATCCAAGCACGATGTTGAACATACGCTTGGTTGCCTCCGCTTGTCGCAGCAGCTGTAATGGGACTGTGATTTCATAGTCTTCCTCCTTGTGAAATCGTGCAAGCAAGGTTCGAATTTGAGGGTCTGCCGACTCAACATACGGTTGGTCTTGCATTTGAACTCTGATTTCGTGCACCTGAACTGTTTCCGAGTTAACAGTGTTACCCGTGCGTTTAATGATTGTTTCCCCAAATCGCGTCTTGGCTGTGGCCAAGGGGATATAGACGTTGTTCTCCATGGTCTCCCCTTCTGTTTCACCTGATTGAGGTCGATCACCCGGAGTATTTATTTCACGCACCAAACCCACCACTTTATAGTAATTGCCGGCAATCTTGATGATTTGCTTCAACGGATCGTGGTAGGGAAACAAACGTTGCGCAAGCGAGGTGGTCAAGACACAGATATTTTGTTTATACACTTCATCCATTGGGCTGATGAAACGCCCACTGACCAAATCGATACTGACAATATCGGGGTAAAAAGAAAGGGTACCTATAACCTGACAGGGTAATTCCATCTCATAGAAACGAACATTTTCGCGTATGATGCGCATCGGTAGTACTCGCTGCACTCCTGGTATAGTAGAGTAGATACGTGCTGTGTCATCATAGCTGAGACCATATTGAATACCTCTGCTTCTACCGTTTGAATTGTTGGATTCGCGGGCCTGCTCGGGAGGTTTGACACTTCTGACAATGATATTGTTACTTCCTAGAGCTTTGATGCGTTCCTGCGCCTCAAAGGATGCGCCTTCTCCAATTGCCAACATGGCAATCACTGAGCACACACCAAAAATAATGCCCATCATGGTGAGACCGGACCGAAGTTTGTGGAGCAAGAGGGTTTTGATTCCCAACTGCACCGTGCTCATGAAATGTTGGTATCCTACCATGTTCGTCAGCGTCTTTTGTTCACCTTCTTGCGGGCTTCGCCAGAGGCTCTTTTGACTTCCACCCGGTCGACAAGTCCGTCTTTCATTTGGATCACTCGATGCGCTCTCTCCGCAACATAATTATCATGCGTGACGAGAACGATTGTTTTCCCGCTGTCATTGAGATCATCAATTAGATCGAGAACTTCCAGACCCGTTTTCGAATCCAGATTACCCGTTGGTTCGTCAGCGAGAATCATCAATGGGTCATTGACGAGCGATCTGGCAATGGCCACCCGCTGCTGCTGTCCACCCGAAAGTTGATTAGGCCGGTGAGTGAGTCGATCACCTAATCCAACCAGCCTACCCAATTCAGCACAGCGCTCATAGGATTCCTGCATACTCTGGCCCTGATAGAATAAGGGCACCTGAATGTTCTCGAGAACGGTCAACTGCGCAATCAGATTGTATGATTGGAAAATAAAGCCAATACGGCGGCCGCGCACGTCGGACAGGGCGTCATCCCCCATCTGCGCTACGTCCTCACCGCCGAGCCAATAAGCACCAGCAGTGGGCCGGTCAAGGCATCCGAGTAGATTGAGCATGGTGGATTTTCCTGATCCCGAAGGCCCCATGATCGCCACGTATTCACCTTGATGAATATCAACATTCACACCCCGCAAAGCCATGACCTCAATGTCATCCCCCATCACATATTTGCGTTCAATACCCTCGATTTTGATGATCGGTCCTGAATCCAAACGGTTTCCTTTCGTTAAAAAAATACTCTAATCGAAACATTATTTTCCACCGGGTGCACCACCGCCGCCCTGCGATTTCTGATACTGTTTGATGGCTGCCGCGCGCTCTTCATCACTTACTTTCCCATCGCCATTGGTATCGAACCGTTTCATCATGGCTTCACGATTAAAGCCACCACCGCCCCGACCGCCTGGCTTGCTTTCGCCTCTCTGGCCGGCAGGACCTCCCTGCATTTGAGGACGACCACCGCGCTCACCTGCTTTGGGTTTGAGTTTTTCCAACGCCTTGGTATCAGGCTTAAGATCAGAGTCACTCATTTTTTCCCCATCATCAAAAATTTCACCAGCCAGATCTACCTCTTCCATCTTCAATGGAGGTGCCAGCAGGATTCGATCATCTTCTCCAACTCCCTTGAGGATCTGAATGAATTTCGTATTGAACAGCCCCACCTGGACTGGAGTACGTTCTGGATCTCCAATGGAGGACTTGTAAACCACTTGCTGGCTATTCACAGTGGTTACAGATTGGATGGGTACCTTTAGGGTATTGGCAATGTTAGTGATCACAATTTCTGCCCGCGCCGACACCCCTGGTTTAAGATCCGGCAATGGATCAGTAACCAGTATTTC